>ERZ838827.252-NODE-252-length-75127-cov-5.446078_pt1 | contig 75127 bp, 83 predicted proteins | sample MGYA00519881_ERZ838827 | MGnify/ENA primary metagenome ERZ838827 (study PRJEB31850, sample SAMEA3708842) | human gut metagenome | biome: human gut; feature: human-associated habitat; material: faeces | place: China | collected 2014 ...
CAGTTTCATATTTTTGTTTCCATTCATCAGCTGACTTTTGAATTTTTTCGATATCCATATCCTTATCTTTATAAGAAGCAATAGTTTTATTAGCCTCATCTAAAGAAGATTTTGTAGATTCATATTTAGTTTTATATTTTTCACTTTCCTTTGAATACTTTTCTACATCTTTACGATATTTCTCAATATCTCTACCATTTTCGTCCATAATTTTATTTACTTGTTCTTCAGTTAACCCTAAATTTGTTAAAAATTCTCTTTTCATACCTTTATTTCCTTTCGTCACTACGCTTTTTGTACGTTGGTTGCATCAACTTGTGGGGTCGCAGATTTACGAGTTGCCCGCCTCAAAATTTGCTTTCAGACATAAAAAAAAACAATCAGTAACGATTGCCATATTTACGCTTGTTTTTCATAAGTGTTTTTGTTTTTGAATTTGATTTAATAATTTTAGATGCATATGTCTCGCATGGACATTCAGTTCCGCATATCATACATCTATAATAATCTTTTCTAATATGTAAACCACGGTTCATATCATCATAATGAATCGTCTTATAGTGATATGGTACATGCCAGTGATTTTTTAAACCTTGCCCAATTTAATCACTCCTTTACAATAAGTTACATAATAAAAGGACTACTCCTAGTCCTGCATAAATATCTTATTTTTGTACAACTATATATTCTATTTTAAAGCAATCCCTTCGATTTCTGCTCTAATTTTTAAACAACGAATATAGTTACCCATATATTTCTTTTGCTCTTTCAATAATTCTAATGAACATTTTGGCGTAAATGTCAATGTACCAGCTTCATATTTGACTGTCATCGCATCCAATTTATCATATCTGATTTTAGTTTGTTGATATTCAGCTATAAACCTTTCTTTATAATCTTTGCTATTCATCATTTCAATTGTGTCTTTTAATTCCATATTCCCCTCCTAGTTTAATGCGTCTATTTTCCCATTTTTTATAGGCATCAAAATAGAGCTCATTCTTATCACCGTTATATGTGCATTCATAATACATACCATCAGAAATATTTGTACTTAGCAATGCTTTGTTGTTTTGAAGTGTTTTGCATGACCACACAACAAATACATCATCTTTTGTGATTTGTTTTTTATCAGTTTTATCAAGGTGCTCATTAGTATATTTAACTACCTCATCTATACACAGTTTAATAAATTTTTTACTATCCATTTTTATTCCTTTCTATTTTCAGTAAAATAAAAACCGACTTTTGTCGGCTTAAATTGTTATTTACTATGACTCTCTTTTAAAATTTCAAATATAGATTTACCATCTTTTCTTGATGATTCTTTATATTCTTCAAACTCATCATCACTTTCACGCAAAGCTTCATTCGACTCTTTTTTATTCCATGCCCCAACAGGATCTTCAATTGGTTTCCTATCTGCAAAAAGATGTTTTTCAAGTTCTTCCATAGACTCTTCTAACTCTTCCATAGACATCTTTTCAATCATAGGGTCAAATTCTTCACCATTATCCTCAGTCCACTCATACTTACTTGTTTTCTTATACTCTTTTTCTTCCATAATTCCATCCCGCCTTTTTACAAATTTTAACCAAAGCTAAATGATGAATGTCCGCCTCGCTTTCATTTGGGTACTGCTGAGAAAGCCATTTTTTTGTTTTACGGAAATACTCCCTTAACTCATTTTCATATTCAGCTATACTTAAATTTATTCTAGCACCTTTAGGTATAGAAAAATAGTAACTTTCCCCATTGTTGTTAATTACAATTATCTCACCTAAAGCCTTGTTATTATTGCATGATATAATATCACCAATTGAAAATGGTGTGTTATTAGGATGGTTATGTATTGCAGTTAAACTATTTTCAGGAGAAGTAAGCAAAAGCTTTTGCATTGCTTTGCTTGGATCGACATGATTATTTAATTTTGATGTTGATATAGGAACTAAAATTTCACCTGTTCTCTTACTATGAATTGCGAGATGCTCAAAACCATCTTTCATAAATCGATTATCTATTTCAATAAACGTATCAGTTAACCTCCTTTGCTTATCAGCTTTATAGTTAAAAACATCAGGAACACCATCATATTTTGAATTAGTATTTCTTTTAGAATTCTTTTCAAAATTCTCAGCAAATAATGATTTTTTTATAACTTTTTCTCCTCCATCAAACTTTTTCTAACGCTGTAAGTAACTTTCTATGTAAATAAACACTTCTAACCGTATAATCAACAATATTTGCTATAGGTATTAAATATAAAGGCAAGTGTAATATATATCCTACGATAAACTGTATTGGTATTCTTATAAACACCCCACCAATCCAAGCAGAATATCTTATTGGTTTTGTTATTCCTTTTGATATAAGTGTTTCGTAATATGTCATCGTTATTGTACTAGGGAAATTCTGTAGCAAAAGCATTATTATATAAATTTTGCAATCTTTCCACTCTACTGCTTGCCCAAATACCCACCAGAGTAAATAAGCTGTGCTTATATATATTAAGTATTGAAATATTATCGCTATTACATTGTAATATCTTATTTGTGCAATCATATCTTTTGCTCTGTCGTAGATGCTATTTTCCCATTCCTTTAATCCTGATAACCATTCACTTATATATACTGCCCAAGCTGTGTATAAGCCTGCCTGTAGCTCGTTATATAAATCTACTAATGTCAATGCAACAACATAGATTGCATACCCTTTCGTACTACTTACCCTAGATACTATTAATGTCTGCACAAAATATGTTACCCTTTGTGCTATCTTGTCTGTCAAAGTGTCTAATGTTCTTCGAATCAATTCTTTTGCGTGGTAATAGCTAAAAGAACCTAGACTAAACTTAGTGAACATCAAGCAAATATATGTGTAGATACAATATAGATATGTTGTTACTATTGTTGCAATAAATACATATTCTGCACTATAATCTAAATTTATTATGTATAGGTCACTAAGTATTAATGAAGCATAATAAATGATGCTTAAAATTATTGCTAATTTATTCTTTCTAGTTGCACTCATATATCCATCAAACACATAATTTATTGTTTGTGCAGGTAGGTTTATCCCTCGTAATAACAAAAGTTTGCTTAACAAATCTACTACTTGAGTGTCTTTAGCAAATAAACTGGCTATATTCTTGTGGAAAAATACAAGTATTAATACTTCTACTATATCTACTAAAAAGCTTAGTAATATTGCTGTAGTCACTATTTTCCCTTGATTGTTTATGGTATTTGCTTCACTATAATTGCTGGATATTAATATTGTTGCATTTCCTGAAATCTGTTTTTGAATTATAGTGAACAATATAGATATACTACTAAATAAACCAAAGGCTACTACTATAATCGTCCCTAAAGAGTTTACCATAGACCAATCTACAAGCTCTCCTAACATCCCTGTAACACCTACAATGCAATATGGTAAGCTCATTAGTAGTATTTTTATTCCGTCTTTTATGTATCTGTTCATTTAACTTATAATTTACTTACTCACTCAATTACTCAATTAACCCTTAAATCTTATTGTAAGTATAGCTTTTCTCATACCATCTATTGTTGAACCTGATAAACTTACCATATACCCGTTGTCCTCTAAGATTTCCTTTATAGCATTACCTATTCCTAATATATCTATCTCTATATTAACTGTTGAAATCCCTTTCTCTGCATATATTTGTAATTCTTTTTCTATATAAGTTAGTGCCGTGTCTATTCGTTTATTATTATCTAGGTTGTGTTGGCTTGTCTTGTTTTGTAAGCTCTTTTCATACAGTTCTTTTGCTGGTATCATATTTACCTCTCTCTTTTTATTTTATTTGTTCTTATTATTATTCTGCTTCTTTTTCTAACTCTAGGTGTACTTAAACTTGTTTCACTATTTTAAATTTAGTTGGTGTGCCTATAAACGCTCTAGGACTGATTTCTGTTAATTTTGGTAATATTATTGTTTGTAGCTTATTGCAATATGAAAAAGCTCCATCGTTTATATAGGAAACATTCTCTGATAATCTTACAACTTCAAGGTTTTCACATCCCTTAAATGTATTAATTCCTAATTCTCCAATAAAGTTATCTAAAAGGGCACTCTTTAAGTTTGTACAACCAACATATAAACTATTTCCTAGCCTTGTCCTACCATATACCTTAGTAGATACCATCTTTGTACAACCTTCAAAAGCAAAATTGTCGATTAAAAGTACATTTTTTGGTACATTTATGTGTATTAAATTCTTACAATTCTTAAAGGCTTCAAAAGATATATACTTCAAACCTTCAGGCAAATCTACAGTTTCTACACTCGAATTTTCAAAACCCTTATGATTTATTGCTGTCGTAAAATCTAGTATATTTACTTTCTTTAAACTCTTATCCACACAGGAACATACAACTTCTCCCTTAACTTCTGTATATAACAATCCGTCTATTTCTAAACCACCACTGCCAACATCTTTATCACTTGATGTTTTTTGCAGATAGGCTTTTACACTATTCTCTACACTTGTCCTTATAAGTCTATTATCTCTAGTGAGCTTTAAGCCTAATACTACCGTTTTATTTGTAGCTATTTCTTCTTTTAATTCTTTCCCTGTTTTTGATATAAGTGTCTCGCCTTTGTATAGCAAATAATGTACTATTTTCTTATTTTTGCTATCACGCTTTTCTGCACGATATTTATATACGGTTACATTATTGTGTCTTTTCATCTTAAACAACTCCCCCTATTTTATTTATTTGTCTGTCTGTTTGTTCGTTTCTTCTTTCCCTCCCTCCTTCTACTTTACTTCGTTCTTGTGTGTCTTCTTTTTTGATTTTATTTGAGTTTTACCTACTCATATTTACTCTTTTTAATGCCCCCCTTTGGTTTCTCTGAGTGACTTCGACTAATAAACTGCTAAAAATAAAAAGAAACCCAACAAGGCTTTATCATCTTATAATAAGGAATTTATACTGCTTTATTTATTTTAATTTGCGTTTTATATTTCCTTATTGTTTTTGTTTAAAACCTTATTGGGTTTAGCTAGTTCTTTTTTAGCTTGATTTAGATAACTTTCTTTTTGTTTCTTCATTTAGGTTATGCAATTTAAAGTATTTTTCGTGACTTCCAAAGTCATAGATTAATGTATTGTCTCTTACCCATTGTCTTCCAATGTAACTTTTAAACTGTATTTTCTTTAAATACTTATCCATTAAACTATAGGCTTCTTCTAATGTGTTTGGATAACCTAAAACAGCAATTCTACGGTCTATTTCTCCTTTTCTCTTTCTAGTGTTATTGTATTCATTCCACACTACTGTTAGCATCATAGACTGGTTTTCTTTTTCTTCTTCTTGTTTTCGCATAATCTTTTTTCTTCTTCTTCTTTCTAGTTAGCCCTGTGAACTGTCCCTTTAGCTTTAACTGTTGGGATTTCGTGACTATATTCATTCTTTCAGTTCTATTAATTTAATTTAAACACTTTTTATATAATTCTGTTAAGGCACTATCTACTTTACTTGCCCAACTACTTGGATTGCTTGGACAATACATATTCCCAATCTGATAGGCTGTGTACTTACCATTCTTAAAATATTTTGTGTTAATTATTCTTGCGAACTCTTGTACACTTACACCTATATTGTCATACCTTGCATACCCAGAGCCATTTGTTAGTCCAAATGCGTTGTTTTTACTCTTTCCTGTACCTGCGTTTCCCATACCTGTTTCTACTTTTGCTACAGCACATATAAACAAAGCATTTACATCATATTTCTTCTCGGCATCTAAAATTGTTTGCTCATAGCCTGATAGTCTTGTTCCTTTTGTTACCTTCCTTAATTGCTCTACACTAGCATTTGAATATGAATTTATTCCCTTTACTAATGTTCCTGCACTTACTGTAGTAATCGTTGATACAAGCACCGTGAGTACCATTACTAATACTAACATTAAAAGACTAATACTCTTACTACTACTACTACTACACTTTCTTCTTCTAGTATTTCTATTTCTTTTTGTCGCCATTTAAAGCCTCTCTTTCTTTCTTTCTTCCTTTTCTACTCTGTTGTCTTTCTAGTTTACTTTATTCTACTTAATTAAATAGTTACTTACTTTCTTTCGGTTTATCTATTTGTTTAATTGGGTTTGACTGGCTAACAAAAAATGTTTAAATTAAATTACATACCTTAAGTGTTGAATGTCCCCCTTATTTTATAGTTTTTCTATTAAATTTCCCTAAGAAAACTAGACTTTATTTTCTCTACATAAATAAGAGGGACTTCTTTTCTTTTATCATATTCTGTATAAACTACACTATATTAAATAAATGGATTTGAGTGATATTTACCTAAATTTATCTTTATGTGTATTTCCTACAATTTTACTTACACTTAGTAGGTTTGCTACACTACTAAATCCCACTTGTATATAACACAATGACTCACTCTCTCTATCTAGTATATCTTTAATGTATGGTTTCCCATTCTTTAGCCCTAATACTGCTCTGTTTTGATATGCTTTACTACAGCTATGCCCTCTAGCATCCTCTGTTTCTTTTGCATCCTTAAACTCTATAATATCATTCTCAAATGCAAGACCATTATACCTATCATATAAACCTAAGCTTTCATCTATTTCATTCGGTAACACTATATATGAGGCTCTTTTTGTTGCTATTCGATATGTACCTGTTATTTGGTCTCTAAATAAACTACCTTTTACAACTCTCCTACTTTCAAGTGTTACCCCTCTGTATAGTTTCTTAACCTCTACTCCTACTGCTGATGAATCTTTATTCAACTTTCACTCACCCCTTTCTTGTTTGTTTGCTTTCTTTGTTTACTTCCTTTGTTTTTTCTTGTTTTAGTCCTTTATTTAATTGCTCTAGCCTTTCCTTTAAGTCTTTTTGCTGTTCCGACACTTGACTTATTAATCTTTCTATCTTAGCTCGTCTACCTACTGCTGAAAATCCTCTCATAACTACTCCCTCTGTTTTATACCTGTCCGTTACTGAAAACTTATAAAAAGTTATAATTATTAATTGCTTTACAAAATAAATTAACTAATAAACTATCTTTCGACTTATTTATTTGCTTATTCATTTAATTATTAATTACTTTTCTAACTCAGAAATTAATTCTTTAAATGTCGCATAATTTGTATCAAAATCTTTTGATGAGTATAAGTCCTTTCTTTGGAATTTTGTATGTTTTTCCAACCCCTCAAAAGCTCTCTTGTCGTGCTTTATTCTTGAAATGGCTTTTCTTAGCCCATCTCTCTTATACATTCTGGTAAACCTTAACCAAGGCGTTGCTACGATATGTACTACATAAACTGGTCTTTTTATTCTCCCTAGTTCAACTGCTTCTTCTATATCCTTTAATCCCTTTACATCTATAATGTAAAAATCTGAATTATTTACCTGTTCTACTGTCGCTCCATACTGATGACCATTAAACTTTGTATATGCAACTAATTCGTCTGGGTGTATACTGTCAAACTCCTCTTTAGTTACAAATGTATGCGTATTCTCATCTGGACTGCGTTTTTCTCTATCTGTCAGGGACAGTAGCTTTGTACTCCCTGTTTCTTTACAGTAGGTATCTACTAATGTATCTTTACCTGAACCTGACTCTCCTATAACTAAATATAAACCTTTCATAATATGTATCTATGTGACCTTTCTTCTTTCTTTTCTTTTCTTTTAATCCTTTATTTACTTACTTACTACTTATCAGCAACTTATTGTATACCTTAATTGCACAAGCATATAACTGCTCCCTATGTTCTTCTACTACCATATCAACTAATTTTCGTAGTGGGTATAAATTAGACTCCACTAAACTTTCTGACATTCTTCTTTCTGAGTACGCTTTCACTAATTCACTTATAAACCATATAGGGTATCTCTGTTTCTTTCCATACTCCATAAGGTTTTTTGTTGAAATATTAAATTTTGGCATACCTAATTCTTGTTTACTACTCACACAGAAACCTACAAGATTAGGTATTGAACTACATGTATCTAGTGCTATTACAAGATTACTTCCGAATATATCACCAGTAGCAATATCTACATATATTCCATATAAACTGGACTCACCACCTACCCATAAACTCCTGCACATTTCAAATACTTCCATTAATGCTGTTGCTTTTCTCTTTTTTAAAATTTCTCTTGCTTTCTTCAATTCTTCTTCATTTTTGTACATCTTTAATATCATCTATATTCTTTATCCACTTCCTTATTTATTATTTATTATTTATATTTCTTTCTCTTACTCTTACTTTTATTTTTTTACTTTTATTTGATTTCTATTACTGAAATTCCATTATCCTTAGCTTCTAAGTTTAGTTCTCCTACTCTACTTATAAACATTACCTTTCTAGTATTAGAATTAGAATTTTCCATTGTTTCTGCTTTTGCTCCTACTTCGGCTGTTCCTATACTATCAAATATACTGATACCTTTAGTTATCTCCCTAAATAAACTATCTGGAAACTCTCTTTGGATTTCTAGCTCCTTTCCTTTAGTTACTGTCCCTTTATATACTATAAACTCTATGTCCTTATCTTCTACGCATCTACTTTTTAAGAGTTCTTTTAAACCCCTCATATCTGTTTCTTCATCTATATAAACTAAATATCTGTATCTGTATCTCTCTAACATCTCTTGACTTTTATATCTCTCTTTCTTTTTCTTCTTTATATTTTTATTTGTCTTTTTTTCTTTTTTTAATTAAACTCTTTGAGTTCACTTATTTCTAAAATCGTGTATTTTATCATTTTTTGGCTTAATTTTAAAGATTTTATTTAAACCAATTATTTATACTATGGTTGTAGAAAATATAAAATTTGAGGTAAAAACGACACTAAATATATAGTGTTTTGAATTTACCTTCTTAACTTTTTTGTTTCTTTTGTTGTTTTTGTTGTTTTTGTTTATTATTTCTTAATATTATTGTCCCAAGATAAACTCTACAGCTTTTTGTGCTTGTCCTCCAGCGGCTACAACTAAGTTTGTATCTTCCTCTAACCTACTTAACCAAGATTTAATATATGCAGCTGAATTTTTCTTTGTTTTATTAAACATACCACATTCCTTACATAACATAGCACTCCCTATCTCAGCTACCAATTCCTCTCTACTGTATTTCTTATTGCCAAACTTATACCCATATTCTCGGTTTAATCTAGTTTTGTGACCTGTACTATGTACTAATTCGTGGAATACAGTTGAATAATATTCTTCGGTGCTCTTAAACTGCTCCTTTAGTGGTAAAATTACCTTGTCAGAATTTAAACTATAGGCTGATTTCATTTGAAATTCTCTTGTTACAACTATACCCTCTCGGTTTATATAATTACCTATAATTCTTTCTGCTTTTCTGTCATCCTTAACCACATTAGGTAATTCAATTTCTTTAAGTTTACTCTCTACTCCATCTACCTGTGATATATGAAATACTGTATGGTATTTTAAGATAGGGATAGGTTGAGTTGCTATATCATCCTCTGGTGTGTTTGCTGTTGCTGGTTTCCCTGTTTGTTTATCTATTTTGCGTAACCACATAGACCAAAATACTATTGTGCTACCTTTACACCCTCTCCTTACTTGTCCTCCTACACTTTGCCATTGCTGATATGTAGCATATTCTCCTGAATAAGGTAGTAACATTTGATTTAGTAAAGAATATCTATGTCCTGATACATAATTTGAACAGCTTTCTATTCCTACCCAAGGTCTTTCCCAAGGGATAATTCCTTGCTTTAATTGCTTAATTATAGCCTGTGTTACTAGCTCATAAACATTTACTTTCTGCTTTTTTGTATTCTTTTCTTTCTTGCTTCTCTCCATTGGCTTTTCATCTCCCTATTTATTTTATATATTTGACTTTTTTTGGGTGGGGTTCTCTATATAACATAACTTAATTTAATTGTGTATTATATGTATTCACATTCGTTTCCAATGTCCTTACAAACCTATAAACTAGCTAACTAGCTAACTAGCCTATCAATTATAACTGTCTAAGTTTCTTTACAGACCTTATTATGTTCTGCTGTTTTATCTGATATATGCTATAGTTTACCTCTGCCTGTTTATGTCTTTCTGCTTGAACCTTTTCGTTATTCTCCTTTTCTGCTATATATTTATTGCATTTTGAGTGACATCCTAAAAATCTCTCACTACATTCAAAACAACACCTTATATTAATAATAGATTCAATCCTTTCCTCTAACAATTTTGCTTAATTTCCTTTTCTTTCTCTAATAGCTCTCTTTTTCCTCTATAGAAGAACTAACTGTAAATGTCAAAAAACCTTAAACCTCATTACATAACAAATTATTGAATTAAACCACATAACACAATTAATAAATTAAATAAATGTGTATAAAACTCTAATTTTCTTGGGGTTTCTACACTCCTTAAGTTATAAATGTCCCCCCTTTTTGTTACATATATTATTCTGGATATGTCCTTTTCTGATATTTTTACTGACAGCTTAAATTAAAGGAACTTTAGCTTAATTCTAAAGTTTTGAAGTAACTAAAAAAGCCCAGATAAACTGGACTTTTGGAATAATATTTTATTGATTTGTTTTGTTTTAATTTATTTTGTTTTTGTTTCTTCTTTCTCCTTTTCTTTTATTTTACTTTATTTCTTATCCTTTATTCTTCCTTATGTATTTATCAATTCTCTTGATATAATCGTGCCGTTTTCTGATACTTTATATACATAATCAAGCTCTCTTGTTTCACTTTCTGCATTTGTAACTGTATAGGTTACCTCTAATGTATTATCATCATATAAAGCATAGTTTTGTACATTATATGTTATTCCTGTATTGGCTACATTATATTTACTATCTCTATACTGCATTAAGTCTAGGTTCTGCTCTGTTCCATATATAGACAATGTAACATTACCTTTCTGTATATCAGTAGTTAAACTATGTAAATAAACTCCCCTTGTACTGTTTACTGTTTCTATTCTAGGGTCTAAGTTCATATTTTTATACTTATCATATTCCCCGTTATCATATTCGGTGGCTAAGTCATCAGTTGGATTATAAAAATCTGTGCCCGTTGGGTTTGTATATTGTCCTTTTGCTACTATACTAGCTAATATGCTCTCCTTTTGTGACTCCTCTGCCTTGTTTATTAAATCCTCTACAGGCACAAAAGTGTCCTCGTTTTTTAAATTTATTTCATTTTGAATTGATGTCTTAATTGTATTATCCAATAAACTAACATAATTGTTATCTATATTTCCTTGTACTATTCCTTGCTCTAATATTGCTAGTTTATTTACTAAAGCCTGTACATCTATCTGCTGGTGCTGTGCTTTATACTTTTCTAAAACACTACTACCTATAAAATATACCGATACTCCTAATATCCCACCAACTAACAGTAATAGTACGGTATATATAAGTGATTTTTTAACTCCCATTTCTTTAATCCATCCCATCTATAGTATATTGTTTATAATCTCCGACACCCTTAATTAAATTTATAGCTACAATAGAGTTATCTACTTTATTTTGATAGGAGATTTTGTACCCGTTTTTTGTCCTTACTGTTCCTATATAAACTAAATCATACGCTTGTTTATTCTGTAACTTGCTAGGTGTCTTTGAATATTGGCTTGCGTCTATGTAATACCCGTAACCTCTATATGAAACATATATCTTATTGTTTCTGTCTATATCAACATCTCTTACATTTACATAAGCTACTCCATTGTCGTAAAATATTTCTTTACTGTCTCCAGTATTGTTGTTGTTATTGTTGTTTTCGGTTTCTTTTTCTGCTTCTTCCTCTTTTTTGCCTTGATTTGATAGACTTCCTATGACATTCCCGTTTATATCATACTCGTATTCTACATCAGGTGGTGTTCCTTGTGGTGCATCTGTTCTATCGGAAATAAAAGCCTTTTCTTCTTTTTCAACTGCTGAGGTTATATTAATAGTTGAATTACTTAATCTTGTCATTTCTTGTACTTCATTTTGCAACTGCTTTAAAATAGAACCAGATAAACTACTTGTCATATCATTACCCTCAAACAAGGTTTGTTCTATTGCTATTCCTATTCTTGAAGCCTTACTTTCCTCTGTATCAACCGTTACACTTGACTCTGTGTTTTCCGTTTCTTCTGAATTATTACCGTTACTCTCTAGTGCTTTTCCTTCTTGCTCTCCTTTTTCTGCGTCCTCTCCATTTTCATCTGATACTTCTACTGCATATTTCTCGTTGTCTGTATCTATATTTGCTTCTTTACTTTCACTATTGACTTTATCTAAGCTGTTTCCATTTTCTCCGTCTTCGGATTCCTCTGTACTACTAATACTATGATTGCCATTTGTTTGCTGAGTAGAGGCTGACTTTTGATTGTCAACCCCTTTTCCTACTCCTGTACCATTATTTCCATTGATATAAGAAGAAGCTAGTAATAAACCTACAGCCATACCTATTGCTATAATAACTCCACCCATTATTATTTTCCCTCTCTTTGTCTGCATAAACCTTGTAATCGTCTTTTTTATCTTCATTGTTCTGCTATCACTTCCCATTTATTAATACATTTAATAACTAATAACTATTTCACTACACTTTTTAGCATTTTTATTTTCTTGTTACAACAAAGAATGATGTCCTATCTGAATACATTAGTCCCTGTAGTGCTTCTCGAGTATATGTCTTTGAATCATTTATAATACCTACACCTTGATAAACCTTGTACTTTCCGTCATTTGTCTTTGCTGTAATTACAAAATAGTGTGAACTAGGGGTACTTGTCCTAAATCCTTGTGGTATTCCTTGTGCTAATGCTTCATCTGCACTTTTCCAAGCACTATCAGTTACATTACTCTTAGTGTATGCGTTTACTTTGTATCCTATTAAACCCATTAAATCATTTATTCCATAGGTGTCTGCCTTGTATTCACCATTGCTATTTAATACTCCGTAATGATACATTAGCCCTAACATTTCTGGTGGATTGACCAGCTTCCCTGTTAATTTACTCGTAATACTCGCCCACATATAAACTGCACAGCCTGATGTGTATAGAGTATTTCCACTACCTCCTGTTAATGATATGTTATTCGTCCAACTTTCGGTATACCCACCTTGTGCGAAGTATGGTACTCCATATGTAGGGTCTAAGTCTTTTTTATAACCTGATTTAAAGTAAGCATTTGCTGTTCCTGCGTACTTTTCTATGAAACTTACATCTAAATTCTTCCCACCGTGTACTGCTGTCTCAGATAATATTTGCTTTGTTGTCTTTCCACCCCATACACCCTGAAATTGTCCTGCTGTTTCTGTGTATTTAGATGTCCCTACCTTTCCACCTGTTGTATCAGAACTTCCTGTGTCACTTGCTGTTATTGAAACAGAGCCAGTTACTTCTTCAAATAATTCGTATTCTTTAGTGCTATCATACGCAGCATCTAAACCACAACTACAATATACTCCATTGTGCATTTCACAATTAGGGTTTCCTGTGTGATACATTATGTACTTTACACCTGTCTGTATTTTTTGCCCTGTTGGAGCTACTGTTGTGTTTGCTTCGCCTAATAAATCTGTCCTTGGGTATATAATTTCAACACCTTGTCCTGTATCAGATGCTTTTATTTTCTCAAATGTTGTTCCTACACTAAATGGTTCGTTCGCTCCATTTTTCCATATATTCGCTGAGTCTATTATGTGATACTTTCCTTCATTGTCCTTGTCGGTTATTGTTATATAGTGATTTCCACTTCCCCAACCCCAAGAACTGTTTACTGTCGCATAAATTATATATGCTCCTTGATTTAAAGCTGCATCAATTTTACTCTGCTCAAAACTACCTATTCTTTCTGCTTTAAAACCTGCATCTGTAGCTAGGTTTACTATCCCTGTACCTGTGATTACTCCACTAAATATATTACTTGAACTCTTTCCTGCGTGTCTGTCACCATATGTATTTCCTGCCACTATTATTTCGGCTGGGTTTACTACCTTCCCACTTAACGATGTCAATGTCATAGCTAAACTACATATACCACAACCTGCTCCACCTATAGTATTACTTCCATTGTATTTATCTGTTGAATATGTAGATACTGAACCTTTCTTGCTTTTTGCCTGTGCATATAAAGCATTTCCTTGTTTATTATACTGATAGGCTTTAGAGCCACTATATTGCTTTGCTGACATATCTACTTCATTTGGTGGCTTTCCTACATCGTTTACCAATGAATACCAATACTCGTTTTTATGCTTTTCTGCATCTGTTAGAAGATTACTAAATAAACCACTATCTTTTCCTGCTGTACCTTGATACCCATTATTAGTTGATGATGTAGAGATAGATGTATTTGTATTTTCATTGGTGGTATTATCTGTGTTTAAGTTTGTTGCTGTCGCTGTAGTTGTAGAATATTTCTTTCCTTTTAATTCTTTAGCTAATTCCTTTAGCTGTTCAGGTGTTTTTGCTGGCTTTCCAAATACATCTTTTGTCTTAGACCCTAATGTACTATAACAATAATAATGTACACCATTTTGCATAAATACACCTGTACCCTGTGTAAACTGTGCTTGAAATACTACAGAAGATGGTAATGAAAACTCACCTGTTAGTATTTGTTTTGCACTTAAAATAGCTTCCTCTGTAGGTGTTTTTGAGTAAAAAGGTCCTGGAAATGAAGAATATTGTCCTTTTGCTTTTACACAGGAAGCTAAAGTATTTCCCCAAGATTTATAATTTGCTTTAGAACGATTGTATAACACAGCACCAACAAGTAATTGGTCTAGTTTTGATGCTGCTGCTTCTGATATTATCAAGCGTGATAATATTGTTACATCATTCATTTTGTCTATATTTGTGGCTGTTGGGTCATACTCTCCTACATTTGCATAGGAAACTGAAGTGTCTACACCTGTACTATAACTATCTGTAATTTCTCCTTGTACTCCTACTTTTCGTATTGCCCACGCACAGGTGGATTTCTTTTCATCAACCTCTTTTTTATCCAATAAAAAGGTACTTAATGCTGATACAGCACCTAAATAAACCCAAGTGGTTAGAAAAGTCTGTACTACTAAAACTACTACCAACAATATCGCTACTATTGATATTATCCATTTTATGTAGGAACTTTCTTTTAATTTCTTTAATACTTTCTCTTTGAGTATCTTTAATATTATCTGTCCCACAAATATACATCACCTCATCTTTAAATCGTTGTTGTTATTATTATTACTTTTGTTTCTATTAATCTATTTGTGTTTCCTATTCTTCTTTTGCTTGATAATCGTATATTTTACCCTCTGAATTATAGAAAAACAGAAATGTTAGTGTGCTATCCCCTATTTCGCTAGATACCCTTACCTTTACTTTGGCTATTTTATTGTTATAACTATTTTCCTCTGCTTTTGACTCCTTGTTTTCAAGTATGGTTATTACTCTGCTTTTATCTACTTCATTCAATTCTTTGTTTCTTAATTGAAACAGCCTTTCAGCTATTTGCTCTGTTATTAATTTGTTTGTATAATGCTTCTTTGCTTTCTCAAACTCAGCTACATTCGTTGGACTGTATATTTCCCTTAGCATACTGTTTATATCTTGCTTTTTTGTATGGGTATTGTAACTACAGCCTGTTAAACCTAATGAACCTAATATAGTACATATACTAGCTACAACGACTACTATACCTGACTTTAAATTTAAACTTATTTTAACCTTATACTTATGTTTATATCCCATTTTTAAGTTCCTCTGCTAATCCTTCATATACCATCTTCATATACTCTCGTAAGTATTTATTGATTTCATATATAACTTCAATGTATTCTCTGGAATTTATTTCTCTATGTAATCTGTACATACAGCCTGCTAATTCAAAATCAACTGCTAAAATTCCATCTATATTACTTAGCCTTGTTATTGCATTTAAACGCTCTTTTCCTCCATCTTTTATTACTTTTGCTACCTTGCTTTCTTTACTTATATACATATCCATTTATTACACTTCCTATTTATTTACCTGTTGTGCTGTTTTTTTTGCTGGTTACATATTGTATGCTACATATGTCCTTACCTCTGTTTGTGTAATCAACCTTATAAACTTATAAAAAAAGACCTCACCCTATTTTTTATAAAGATGAAGCCTTTTAAACTTATTTTGTTTTAGTTAATTATTTTATTAAGCTAATGTGTTTTTTTCCTAATTTGCCAAGATATACTTATATAATTCTTCTATATACTTCGCTTGCTTTTGTGACACTTTCCCTGTGTTTGCTACAGTTCTTGATACTTTTAAATGAAAACCATAGCTCCCTTCTTCTGGGATTATATCTGAATTATGAGTACAATATCGTGCCTTTTTTACTATTTCTTCTGCATTTGGTATACTTTGACTCTGCGTACTGCTATCATTTGTTGTTGTCGATGCCGTTTCCTTCATTGTTTGCTTACTACAATCGTCTACTGTATTTATCTTCTTGATTTCCAATACCTTTTTTAAATTTGATGGCAAATCGTAAGTTAAATCCATTCGAGAACTTAAATAATCACATAAATGTACTAAATGCTCCATTTCAGTAACTGGCTTTGGTAACACTACTTCACTATAATTTGACTTATTCCATTGTCCTGAGTGCCTTTCACATAATCTAGCTAATACTTCTTTATATTCCTGTGGTATTTCGTGCTTTACATTTGTCTTTCGTACCCACGCTCCTGCTATTAAAGGATGTTCGTGTACTGTATATAACTTATTCGTCTTCTCTACTTCTTCTACCTTTCCACACTTAAACGCATCGTGAAATAATGGAACACACCTTAATATATCTCTATCATAGTCAGAGTATTTCTTTCTATACCTCTCTAGGTTCATTATATGATTTAAAATACTACTAAACATATATACATGATATAACTGACCACATACACTACATTGCTGTCTATTATGATATTTACCTGTTGTACTGGCTGGAATTGTAAATATATAATCTGGAATTGTCCCAACCATATCTTTAAAATATTCTTTTACTTCCTTTGTTTCAAAAGCATCTAACATTGTGCTTAATATCTCTAGCCTATCTTTTGTGCTTATTTTTTGCATCTATTCTTTCTGTTCCTTTCTTTTCTTTTTTCTTTGGGTCTAATTTCTCGCTTGCATATAAAATACCTAGTAAACTTATGCTACTTAAACTTATTATTAATCCTAACATTAGCCCTGGTGTATGATACTCTAGGTGTACGATATGTTTTCCCGTTGTAATTGGTACTCCTATCATACCATTCATTACAGTTACAGGTTTCTTTCGTACCCCATCTACATATACCCACCAACCATTATCTGGTATAGATGTCATTAGAATACCGTCTTCTCTGACATTAATATCTCCATCTAGCTGTATCTCTGACATTAATATATGTTCTAGCTGTGATTGACTTAGTTTTTCTATTATTTCTTGATAAACGCTTTTATCTAATCCAGCTACTTGCACCCTTACTGTGCCTTTTCGTATGTACTTTGGGTTTCCCATTTCTACAGATGTTTTTCCTAAACTTAATCTTATTTGTAGCTTAGTATTAGGCTCTAAATCTGAAATATAACAATAGCCACCATCCGATACATAAGATTTATAAACCTTTTCTCCTGTATTTACATATAAGGTACTCCCTCTGCCTCTTACTAATATTGCTATATTCCCTGTTTGTGGCACTTTACATTCATACTCAATAAAAGGTTCTCTGTTTATCTTAGTTGGATTTGGTACAGTTAAACTATATAAACCTGTAGTATCTATAGGCTTTCCTGACAACTTTACATTAATTCCTTTTTTTGGCTTTAATACCTGTATATTTCTATATACCTGTTCATTTACTAGCTTACTACTTAAATCATTATATACACTAAAGGTATTGTAATTATTAGTTTTCCAATCCCTAAGCCTATTCGAAGCTACATATCCTAAACTTAATGTATTTCGATTAACATAAACTCCATTTGCTACACTTTCTTGACTATCTCCTACTATATTTTCAGCATTTCTAAATACTCTATTAATTATTGCTTGCTGTGTTGAACAGTTTTCTAAGTCAAAATAAAACCTTACACCTAATAAATCATCTCCTATAGGGATTGGATTTCTTGTTTGTACCATACTTGTCCCAGATGTATAACCTAACCCCCATAAACCTCTTAATACATTATATGGTGCAAAAGATGAAAAGTTGGATATACTTTTTGTTCCATCTATAGAGCCTTGATTTGGTCTATAGTTGCTTTGACTATTCATATAACTTACTCTATATGCCCCTCTTGTATAATCGGTTGCATATTCTTTAAATTGCTTTTGTAACTTATGTGGGAAATGGGTATATACAGAACATACAAGCTCAATGCACACCAAACCAAGTAAACCTACTCTTATTTTTTTACTATTGTCCTTATAAAATAATAATACTGCATATACTAGCACAGCGAATATATCTATACAGAAGATTGTATTATTTGTCATTCGAGGTAAGTTTAATACAGTAGATATTATGTATTCCGAAGCAAAACTATATAATATAAGTACACCCACCATTAAACCCATCCATTTTCTACACCACTTAGAAACAGGTGTTAAATACATTTCTCTTGCTAGTACAATAGATACAAAGGCAAGCATATATGAGAATCGTGAAGGTAAACAATTTGGATATTTTAAACCGTGTATTAAAAAGTCTAAAGGGCTAAAATAACACGCTAATAACATAATTCCCATTAATATCATATAACACACAGATTTTCTGTCTTTCTTCTTAATAGCCAATCCAAATAAACATAAAAGAGTAATTAACATACCTGTATAAAGATTTGGGGGACCATCTAGTACAGTTACCTGACTTGGAAAGAGCATAGAATTTACTACTTGTGTGGCTCTAGTATATATAGATATTCCACCAAAAGGACTTTGTGATGCTACTGTTTCTTTTAAAGCTAATGCACTAGGTACAAGTAATATACCACTTATTCCTACAGCTAATAAAGAACTCAGAATAAACGCACATATTCTATGCTTTGCTAATCTTAATGGTATTCTATTACCATACAACTCCACAACAAAAAATATAGGTACAAATAAACATAGGATAAATCCCATATAAAAATTACTCCATACCATTACTGCTAAGAAAAGTATGTACCATCGTTTTATCCCTTGTGTTACCAGTTTTTCTATTGAAATAACCAATAACGGAAATAACATTACTATATCTAACCACATTATATTCCAATAGAAACCTAAACAGAAACCAGATAAACCATACAATAACCCAAATATTAAGGCACTAATACTGTTATGCTTCCTATGTAAATAAAAAGTCATTGTCCCACTTGCAAAAGAAAGTTTAATCCAAATTAAAAATGTCATTAATAATGCAACTTTATCCCTTGGAACTAACAACAAACTTAATAGGGTTGGACTGCTTGTGTAATATGCAAATGTAGGTAACCAATTACTACCTAAACCATTGTGCCAGCTATAAAATATACTACCTTTATTATGTAATATATCCCATAATTCTGTTGTGAATTGTACATACTGTAAATTACTATCACTATATAAAAGTGTATTCTTTACTGGAACTCCCTTAATTAAACAAGTAACTAATAAAATTATAAATGTAATTAATACAGCTAAACCTGTATAATACACTCGTGGGTTTGGTTTCTTACATATTTGCATTTGCAATCGACATTCCCCTTTCCATAGATGTGCTTATAAACTCCTTAAACCTCTCGGCTGAATTTCGAGTAAAAAATGTTGCATAGGGAATAATTTTTTCGCTTCCTTGTGCTAAAAACTGAGTTAAATACTCACTTTTCGTTGCCCTCTTTGTCCTTATAGTCTTATTTGATATAGACTTCTGAGATGCTCTTTCTTTTTCATTTTCATTTCCATATCCTGATTCCTCTGTTAAACTTACTTCTTTTCGATATTCTATACAACCTAATGCTTTATTCTCTACATAACTTACTAAGTCTGCCTCTGCTATCCCACTTTCTTCTGATAGTTTGGTTAGATTTCCTGCATCTTCGAAGGATGTATTTATATTTGTATCTTTACCTTTACCTTTATCAGTTGCTGTTACCAATACTACTTTATAAATTCCTTTTTTAGATATAATTTTATAATTCTGTGCTTTTGTTCTACCTAAATTAAGTTTAAGTTTCATCATTAGTCTTTTAAATAAAGTTGGGTTTTTAATCAACATACTTTGTTACCACTACCTCCACCATCTGTATTCTTGTAGACTCCTGTTATCTTACTATCATAGGGTTCATATAAAGTCCCTTTAAACTCTATTGTTATATAAACATTATCTTTTCTTCTTATTGTTAAAGTGTTTTGCGTTAGTGTATACTTGTCTAAACAAAAATGTTCTAAATCTAAGTCTGCACTTCGTATTATTCGTTCAACCAATATATTTATTCCCCACTTTCAAATATTAGACCATTAGCTGTATGCTCAATAACTCTTACATCTGTTACAATTACATTTACATAGGTAGTTTTATAATCTAGTCCAAACTTTTTAAACTCGGTTGATTCTAATTGCTTTAACATTATTGTCCAACCTAGTGCCTTCTGTAATTCACTTAAGTTCTTTGTTTCTACTTTATTCATTCCTTGCATAAAGTAATATAATAATTTCTTAGGTAAATTTTGAACATACTGTACATATGTATTCATTTCACCTGTTAAAGCATATTCTTCCCCAACCTTCTCCCAAAATTCTGTGGTAAAAATTTCTTGCAAATTATGTAACTCTTTCTGTGTCAACACAGGATAACTACGAGAATTATTTAAGGCGTACTTAATCTTTCTTCCTTTTAGTTCTTTTGCTGGTACTAACCCTTCCTCTGTAGCAAATAAACAATCTCCTGAACATACTACACTTCCTAGTTCTGTTTTAACTTCTACCCATTCTTTCGCAGTAGCTTCAGAAACTTTAATCGGCTTATAGCCTTTAGGTTTAAGTACAAATTCGTTATTTGTACATTCATTTGCTCGCTTAAATCCAGCCCTTGTCTGGATTATTGTATTTCCATCTATAGTTCCTCTAAAATCAAACATATTATTTTTTCCTCTCTCTCTCTTTTTTTCTTTCTTTCCCAATTTTATTGCTTAACTTTTTTTCTTATTTCTCTTGTTGTATGTATGTATGTATGTATATCTATCCCAAAGCAAAACAACATAACAAATAAACAACATATTTATTAAAAATTTACTTATATTTCTTCTTCTTCTTTAATTTTTATTTACACTACTTAAGTTGTGTATGTCCCCCTCTCTCTCTATTAATTTTAATTATCTATTTTTGGAAATTGGGTATAATAAAAGCCCCACAGATACTATGTCCGTAGGGCTTAAAATAAAAATAAAGGGTGCTTTTCGTAGATTTCCTAGGGTATAATATAGTCTATTACTTCTACTTTTTTTATTTCCCATATTCCAACTAAATTATCCTTACTATACACCGTTGTTAATGTTCCACATAAACCATCTGTCCTATATGCGTATTCTATAAGATTACATCTACGCTCTTTTACTTTTCCTTTATCATACTCTTTTCTTATTCTCTTTGCATAATTGTTTCTCTCAGTTTTTATCTTTAGAACTATTTGAAATATATTTTGTTTGTTACTACTTCTGTTGGCTGTAATTGTAGTTGTATTTTTCTTTATATTTATATTTAATGAGCTTATGAGGCTGTTTGTGTAAAATTTTTATCTGATGTCTTTCTTCTTGCTACCTGTAAACCATCTTCTACTACTTGCTCTTGTCCTTGCATTGTTTTTATTTTTGTTGTTCTTGTTTTTATCTTCGTTGCATTGAGTATTTTCTCATCTGTACAAATAAACTCTGGGTCATATTGTGCTTTGTATAAATGCTCCATTATTAACTCTATACAGTTTGTTACTATGGAGTTTCCTGCTTGCATATATAATTTGCTATCTGATACCCCATTTTCTTGAGCCTTTTCTATGTCACTATCCTCAAATCCCATTAATCTCCAACATTCCTTTGGTGTTAGCTTTCTTATTCTTAAACAGGCTCTTTTTGATATTTCTGTTAATTCGTGGCTTACGGTTTCTGTTTCTTTTTCTTGCTCTAGCTTTAGCTCTTGTATTATCTTATTTCCTTCGCCTTTATTTGTTGTTAATGTAGGTGCTAGTCCTTCCTCTGAAAATACATTTCCATTCATTCCTTGTCCAGATGGATTTAGATTTCCTATACACTCTAATACTGCTGTTCCCTCTGATTGTCTGTTTCCTAATCCAGTATGTTCGTTTGCTACTAGACAATTTGATATTTCTCTTACTTTTGCGTCTACATTAGACTTGTCTATCCCACACAATATTTTTGGTTCGTGTCCTCCACCACTACAGCTATTTAATGCTGGGCTACAACCTACAGATGAATATATTCTTCCTCGTTGTGGATTATCCCAATTCCCTGTACCTACAATATTTCCTAATTGTTCTACCCCTACTGTATTAGATGCTTTTGATGAGTTATTTATAGAATTGGTTTCCATTACTTTTGTGGGGTCTTTATACATTGTTGACATTAATGTTGGACTTAGTTTATCTCTGTTATATACTCTATTTCTTGTTGAACAACCTAAATCATTTTTCTTATGACAAGTACCTAATACTTCTTTAGTCAAATCTAATTTTGGATTGTTCTGAATAAACCTTTGTACTTTCTCATCTGATACATAATACTTGTTGTCTACCTCGTCCTCCAACAAATCCTTTAATTTTATTTCTAAATCAAATGGTTCTGGAAATGTAAATTTTCCTTTGTCTAGTTCTTTTAATATACTGACTGCAAACACTCTTTCTCTGTTTTGTGGTACCCCACAATTTTTTGCATTTAGCACCTTATAATATGTATTATAGCCTAAAGTATCTAGTCGTTCTAACCACCCTTCAAATTCCTTTATAAACTTCTTAGATACTAAGTTCTTAACATTTTCTAATAGCAAGTATTTAGGAAGTTTGTCTTCTTCCTTTGCCTTTACTAATAAACGCTCTACTTCATATAATAGTCCTGATTGAGTTGATTTTATATTATTTCCTCCACAGTTAGGACAAATATATCTTTTATCTACAGATATACTTAGTGGGTTATATGTGTATTTACAGTCCTTACAAGTCCATACTGACCCTTACTGTCTTCCTGCCACAGAAAAATTGGTACAAGGAAAAGAATATGTCAACATATCAACTTCAGGTAAACTTACTAGCTTAGATACATCACCTACATTTTTGGATTTCTCCATAGCAAGGTAATATCTTTTTAATCTTTTTCCTTTTAAACCTGATATTGGATTCGTACCTCTTTCTGTAATTCCTATGTTCCTCTCCAGTAATTTCTCTCGCATTTCTGCATCTGTTAAACTTACTTCCTTAGATAAATCTAATCCATTATGTATAGAAGCATAAGATACCATAGCCTCTTTCTCTATATCGGCTGTTCCTAATACCTCACAATCAAATAATCCTGTGTTCTTTATTCCTTTAGCTTGTGCCCCTATACCACTAAAAAGTTCAAATACGGTTAATCTTGGCATTTCTTTTCTTGTGTCTCCTTTAATACTAAATTTATTTTTCCTTTCTTTCCTTGGTGTTTCTTTTCTGAAAAAAATCCACATAGTATATAGAAACAATGTCCTCAACACATTTTTCTGCTTTTCGTTTTCTTGGGTTAAATTCGATTTAACTTAGTTGAATTATTTTTTTGCATATAAAAAAGACTACCTGTTTGTGATTTTCTCTTTCACTTTTACAGGTAGCCTTTAAATCTATATTCTATACTATACTTTTTTATTTTCTGTACAATCTAACTTAAATGTCCTTTATTTTAGCAACTAAAGTAAAAATAAGACAGGATAAACTAAACTCTATAGCATTTACAACTATAGTTTATATCATTTTATATCTAAATACTTACTCTTTTTATTTTTCACATATAAACAACAACAACAACAACAACAACAACCTACTTCATTTCTATGTAAAATACAAAAAAACTGCCCTTGTCGAGCAGTTTCTCATTTCTTTTTTCTATATTCATTTACTACTTACTATCTATATTCGAAAACTTTATTTGTGCTTTGCATTTCTCTAAGCATCTCTATTTTTCTTTCATATCCTATTAATATGTTTTTAATTTGTTCAGTTTCTATTCCCGACCTTTTCAGTATATCTTTTATTTCTTCTTCTGTTGGTAGTTTTTCTATCTCTACTAGGCTGAAATTAGTTACATACTTTAACAAATCCCTTTCAGTCTTTGCAAAGCTATTTGTTTCTATTTTAGTCAAGGAAGGATTATTTATAGGATATTTAGGGTTATTACAAAATAAACTATTTCCATTATCAAATATCGGAGCCATCTTTTCAAACTCTAGTTTATCACTATTTCTCAAGACACCAAAATTATTGTAATGCCTGTCTACATTTGTGAGAATAAAGTCTGTTAAAATTTGGTACTCTAAAAAACTTCTTACTTCTGCTCCATTCAACCCTTTTTTTACACATATATCTATAAAATGCTCATATTCAGAAATATTATTAGGCTTTTTCTTTGAGCTTAATACTTCGTGTGCTGGTATAAACTCTAGTTCTTTTGTCGCAAAGTCTTTACAGATACACTTTTGTGTGTTTTCATTATTATTTCCGTCTGTTTCGGAACAATACACTTCGTAGGTTACATATGGAAATTTATTTTGTTTTTTATGCAATAGTGTTGCTATAAATTCATTCGCACATTGAATATTTGTATGCTTTAGATTACCCTTTACCAGACACCTATTTCCTTGCTTGTCTATAATCCACCATTTTTCTAATTCTCCCTGTAAGGAAGAATCTGGCGAATATTTAGTATCTTTTACATTTCTTATGAGTACATTAGGTGCTTTTTGCTCTGCATTAAAGTCATTTTCAAATAAACTTACATCTTTCCAATTTTTACGACTTTCTTCGTTGCAAGACTGTATCCAATAATGGTCGGTTAAACTAAGTCCCGAATTTTGAACCAATAAGCTCTGCGTTGTAGGTACGCCTGCATTATTCAATATCATCTGTATTTTCTGCTGAGTTATAGGTGTAGCTCTCTTTTCCCACCATTTCTTTAGTCTTTCTTCTGTTTTATCTCCACCTAACGGTAAATGCTTTTCATTTAAGGGCTTTCCAACCATAGTTATACACCCAGTTACAGTATCTATACAAACTGGTATTACTTCTATGTCTTTGTGCATCAGCATAAATATTTCGTTTGTATCTCTATTTTTCATACATACATACCTATCCCTTGTCCTTACTATTTCCACAATCCAAATTTATCCGTAAATTTTCTTTCTTCCAAGTAGCTTCTGACTACAAGTTCACTAATGTATTTTAATCTCTTGCTCGCTCCTTTTTCTATATATATGCTAAGAGGCAATACTACGATTTCCCCTTTGTATGCAAATACTAGATAGCACTTGTCATCTATAACTCTCCACCTAACATTTATTTTTCCTAAGTTCTTAAAATAAGACTTCTTTCGCTCTATCTCTCTTTTTTTAAATCCTACAATAGTAGACTCACTTTTTGTTGTTACTACCAATAAACTTTCTTCTAGCAGATTTTCTATACTACAACCTAATGCTAAACTTAACTTATATAAAGTAGTTCCATCTGCTTGGCACATACTCTCTGGAAAATCTATAAATTCCTGTAATTTAGTTTTTTCTATTCCTGTTTTACTTGATAATTCATCTACAGTTATACAACTTGTTTTTTTAATATACTTCTTTATTCCCATTTAATTATTACATCCTAAATTAAACATCATCTATGTCCACACTATTCTACTTTGTTTTGTTTTGTTTTGTCTTGTTTTATTTTATTTCCCCTTTTGTGAAAGTATACCACAATGCTTCTTTTTTGTCTACAAACAACTGCTAATTATCTGTATTTAACTTTCCTTGATAAATAAATATACTACATACTCTATACTTGTGATTATTCCTGTGCCTATTACATTTTATTCATCCTTAATCTAATCTAGCCTAGTCTACCTTACTTTCTTACTTACTAACTTACTTGTTTACTTATACATTAGCTGGTTTTTGTATTACAACAAATCTGTCCTCTCCTATTACTAAACCTAATGAAGAACCATTATCCCATTTAATATGGATTGTTCCAATATCATCAACATACCTTACTGTTCCTAATGTTCCAGTTGGTGGGGCTTGAATGTCATCCATATGTACTAACTTTATTCTTGTCCCTATAGGGTATCTTTTTCGTAGTATTTCTATCTGTTTTGTTTCTGATAAACTATTACTTTTACTAATATGATACATACTATTTTCTCACTCTCCACATTCTACTTTAATACATTAATACCAAGATAAACACATAGCTTCGTCTACTAGTTTCTTTCCTGCTATCTTTATAGCTTGTGTCTTTGTTACTATTTGCTTTACTCTAAATTCAGAACCTGTCCTTTCTGAATACCACTTTCTCGCATCTTCTTTAGTTCGAAAACAAAACACAAAATCAACCCAACCATTTCCTGTACGCTTGCTCTCTACACCATAAACCATTCTTGTTGCCATTGACACATAACACTCCCTCTTATTAATTTAATTAGTTTTAATCTTTCTTACTTATTTACTTAGAATAACAAATAACAACCATAATAAAAATACTAATTACTTTTGCTTGCTATCTAATACTTAAGTGTTATATGTCCCCCAACTTTTTTATTGTTTATCTTCATCACAATTCTTTAATTGATTGATTGATTTAATTAAAATAAAGGACTATCTCCCCCCTTTATTTGTTTTATTTGGGTTTAGACAGTCCTTATATTGATAGTGATAGTGATAGTGTTATTACTTTATCTATATTTATTATTTATTCAATTACTCCATTAATTCTTCTACTACAGCACCAAAATCCATACAATGCCAACCTAAATAACCTTCTGCTAAAATTGTTAGTGGAGCTTTTATATATATTGCATTTCCACCTAGCTTTGGATATAACTGACTCCAATAACGATACAAATACCCTGCCCACTCCATAAACTCCGTTGGATATAGTTCTCCTTTAGGTGGTTCACCTGTTTCATAGATTAGAGTTTCCATTACATACATATGTCCTAGCCACATCTCAATCGCTCTATCACTATACAAATAATCGCCATATTCACTTAACATTAACTTTTCGGCAAATTTAATAGAATCATATTTTCTATTATTAGCTTCCACAAATAAACTAGCTGACATCTTACACCAAGCATAACTAATTTCATTTCTCATAGTTTTCACCCCAGTTTTCCAACAACCAAACAAAACGATGTCCACGCATTGTTGCATTATCTTTATATTGACTTTGCTCTACAAAATCTTTTACATTTAACATATGCTGTGTGTGTTGCATTGTTGCTTTTCTTCTCATCTCAATAGTTAATTTTTGTTCTGATATTACTTTTATCCTATCACAAGCCCTTTGTGTTTTTAATACTACTTGTTTTCCCAAATTTACATACTTTAAGCACTCTAGCATACCTATATCTGTTCTTGAACCGTTAAAAAAATCTTCTAATACCATTGACATTTGGTCATCTGCTATTGTCCCTATTATAACATCAGATTTATTTAAGATTGTTTCAAACTTTACTACAAGATTTTTTAGCTGTGGGTATTTACTTAAATCCACTCTTTTTCTATTATAACATACAAATAAAGCCCAAATTAAATCGTCTTTTAAGTTTACTACCTTTAAACCATTTATATCTAATTCTACTTTATATAAAACAGGTGTCTTATTTCTACTCGGAGCTATTAAACCTATAGGTTGTTCTTTATGTGTTCCTAGGTAAAACCCCTTACCAAAATCACAGACATCTCGTCCTTTATCATAGCGTATTTTTCCTATAATTCCATTCTTTGAACCGTGATATAGTATCAATGGTTTTTTATTTGAATCCATACCTATTCACCATCCTTTGTCTTATTGTATTATACTACACTTTCTTTCTAGTTTACAACCTATTTATTTATAATAAGGTTTAAACTTAACTAGACGAATAAATTATTGGTTGTGCCAATTTACCCTAGTTTAATCTTTCTTCCGTTACTTTTTGGCATATTTGCTTAAAATTAATCTCTCTTGCTAAATCCCCAACTACTACTGATTTATTAATTTCATACCTAAGTTGTTCAATGTATTTCTTATTTGGAAGTTCTGGCAAACTCGTGTTTTCCTTTGCATATTGTAGTCTCTTTTCTAATTGGTTTACCATCTCTGTATACTCTACAGTTGGTCTTCCTGTATTTGGGTCTATATACTTACCTTTCCTGATTGCTAATAACTCTTTATTCTCTGGACGATAAATGTTTAATTGTCCTTTCTCCAAAATATCAAATACTGTATAATACAACCTTACTATGTGCATCATTTCTTTCCCTAATTTGGTGTTTTCATTGCTATTCTTATAAACTCTATTCATAATCTGCCTAATAAACCCACCATATGTAACTGCACATTGTTTACTTAAAAAGGCTGTTTTATTTGCAACCAGTAGCTGTCCTGTTTCACTTAAATAAATATAGTTTTTTGTACCCAATAATTCTAATACACTCGGATTACTCTTTACTAATAATCCCATATACTTCTGGATTGAATAAATTACTGTATCTGTATTTTCGTCTACAACTTGACCAAAATCTTCTCCTAGTAATATTTCTCTTGATGTATTTAACGCAATACCTCGTACATCTATATCTGAACCGTCTATATTTGTTCCATAGGCTCTACTTCCACCTAATGTCATTAAGATTATTTTACTGCTTAAATCATCTTTGTTTAAAAAATCATATTTTTTCTTTTCTAATTCCTCGTAAATGTTCAATTTTGTCCCTCTCCTCTATTTTTCTGACTACCCTACAAGGGCTACCCACAGCTACTACATTTGCTGGAATATCTTTTGTTACTACACTTCCTGCTCCTATTACACTATTTTTACCTATCGTTACATTTGCTAATATTGTTACATTTGCACCTATCCATACATTTTCTTTAACTTTGATAGAACCTGATGTCTGTATGTCCTTTCCTCCTGACCTTTCTTTCGGGTGTATTGAATGTCCTGCACAAGCAAAAACCACATTTGGTGCTACCTTAACATTATCTCCTAAGTATATTGGTGAACTACTTAACATAGTACAACCATAGTTTATAAATACATTATTTCCTAGATGTATATTGAAACCATAATCGCATTGAAATGGTGAGTTTATTGTACATCCCTCACCACAACTACCTAATAAACGGGATAAGTATTCTTTCTTTTTCGCTTTATTCATTGGTGGTATATTATTGTATTCCCAACAAGCATTTACATAATAATTATATTCTTCTATTGGTCGGTCTCCCCGTTTTGAAATATAACAACAATCTTCCCGCATTAAATTCCTTACTTCTTGTTTCTTCGTACCCATATATATATTTTTTTCCTTCTCCAATCCTTTCACTTTTTTATTCTAGTCTAATTTTAGTCTAATTTTCTTTTTGTCTAAACTTACTGGACTATAATTCCAACAAATTGTCCATACATTTATACCCTTTACGGATATAATACCTAAGCTCCCTTGAGTTTCTATTTCTCTTTTTAACTAAGTTGTAACCTAGTTAATCAATTTACTATTATAAAATAGTTTTTATTATTACTTTCCATTACTTAAGTAAACAATGTCCCCTACCATTTATTCATAGTCAGTAATTAAACATATAAGAATTTTTACTTTTTTATTAGTTAGTACAGCTAATCAGATAAACAAAACCCTATATACTGTACTTAATATACGAAATATAAATACTATCAATCTTTAGTCGTCCCTATTTACCTTTTCAAATTTCTAAAATGTGAAAAAATAGGGCATATCAGATAAACCAATACCCAATACACCCAATATCTTTAATTCTAATTTAGTCATAGAGTTGCACTCTTATACTTTTAGACATATTTATTTTTTTCAACTGCCTCTTAACTGTATGGTATAGTATAGCATACTCAGAAACTACTTTTCACTATATACTGTTTTTACTACTATAACACTATCTAATTTCTTTGCATATTTTATTTTGCATATTTAACTCTACATATTTATTTTTAGTAAAGTTTTAATTAGTTTTTATATAGAAAACACTTTTTTATATCTTTCTAGCTGACTTTCCAATAAACTGATTGTGTTACTATCTTCTTTTGTTATGTCAAGTGTTTTTTGTATAGTCTTTAGCTCTTTGTAAAAACCTTTATAATTTATTTTGAACATTGGTTTTCCAATTCCAATACCTATTCCACTTCCCATTCCCATTCCCATTCCCAACTCTTTATACTGCAAAGTTACCCTGTCCGTAGAGTTCAAACATAGAGGATTATCCACTAATATAGGTGCTATTTGTGCTTTATTTGTTATTTGATTGAACATTATTCCTATACTTGACAAGTCTCTTTCTGCTAGAGTTAAGGTGTCTAACTGCATAAGGGTGTGTAAGTATGTTCTTAATTTTGGTATTTTTATGTTCGTGTTTGCATACATTCCACAGATTAAATCTATTCTTTCTTGTGGTGTCTTTGGGGCTAATAAACTGATTAAATCTTGTTCTTTCCCTCCATACATTTCTACAAGAGATATGAATTTATTTTCTTTTTGGATATACTCTTTATATTTACACGCATCCGTTCCATATATTTTACTTAATTTATAGCTAATGTAGGTGTCCTTATGTAGTGTAGTATATTCCAATAACCTAGATACCAAGTATTCTTTGTTTACTAATTCTTTTGACCCACCTATCCTATAACAATACCCAGACTGCCTATATATCTTTACTCTCTTTCTCATTCTATTTTATTTTATCCTTTATTTTGTTTTTGTTTTGTTTTTGTTTTGTTTTTTCTAGTGAACTTGAAATAACTTAATCTGAATAAATAAACATTTAGCTAGCTATCTATCTATCCTTCTCTTAATGTCAACAATAATAACAAACTATCTAACAAAAAAGGAGCCTGCCTTAACACAGACTCCTATACAAGGGGGCTTACATATGCTATTATACTGCTTTTTCCCTCTAATTGTCAATATTTGTAAAGCATTTTGTTAGTTGTGTGTGTGTGTGTATATATATTTTTTTTCTCTCTTATCATTTTTGGCATAAACCACTAATTAGTCTTTTACGATTTCTAAGTAGCACCCCTGCACCCTTGTATATTCTTCACTACTTGTGTCATATAAACTATCCAACGGAATAACTATACTTCCACATTCGGCTAATACATTAAGTACCTTCTCTGTGTCTATCTGTTTATTAATCCCATAAAATCTAACTGGTGTCGTTACCTCACTATTTATTTCTTCTACCCTATATGTTATTGTCCTACTCCTTCTTTTTCTCCATTTACCATATTCCATATATGCTGTATCTCTTAATGTAGTGTCACTTAAATACTCTAAAGTCCATTTTAAGTCCCTTTCACTTTTATCGTTTTCATACCAACCATCTAAAGCCTGCATATATTTCTGCTTGATAATATCTCTCAATTCTGTAACTGTCTTATCTAACTGATATTCCTCTGTGTTTATCCTACATCTATACATTTCTTATTTCTCTCTTTCTTTAACTTATTTCCTTATTGTTATTTTTTGCTCTCTTTTTCTAATTTTTCTAGGCTATCTTCCCTATATGTCTTTGGAATTGTTACTCCTGTGTAATTTGATACTAATTTCATTGTTGTAGTTACATTTGGGTCATATACAGTAAATATATCATCTATCTTTGGATATGTATTTGCTTCTGACATACCTACACTATTTAAGTTGCTTTCTAACTTTCCTTTATATTCCCAAACATACTCCAATGTTATTTTTCTTGGAGCTTCTTTATTCTGCTCCTTAATGCTCAACTCAATTAACCTTGCAAATTCAGGGTTATTATCTGAATTATTCCTCAAATAAAATACCATATTAGTATCTAAATTATACTCATATTTATCTGTGTACTTATCTGCCCCTACAGACTTTAATAAGGAAGCTATATCACTAGGTTCCGTAACTATACTATAACCAGCTTTGTCATCATATACTGTCTTGAATTTAGTGTCTTTTGTTACCATATCAAATAGTGTGTCTTTCTTTTCACCACTTCCATATGATTTATCAGGTAAATTCTTTTCTACTGCTTCTGTATACTCTACAGGTGCTTTGTACCTAATATCTATACTATCTTTCTCTAACTCAGATGTTCTTGCTTTGCTATATACTTCATTATTTGCATATGTGTTGATTGCGTATAATTGCTGTGTATCTCCACCATCTACTGCATCATCATCATTATCATCATCATCAAAGTCTGTTATTGTTAGAGTATTCTTTAATACCTTTTTTGAGTTATCTTTTTCTATAATCTCTCGATAAACTCTACCACTCTTACTTGTTCCATTTACATAAGTTACCTGTACAGCCTTATCTAACACAGGCTTATTCTCATTATTCTTAGTCATTTCACTTAATATTGTGGCTAATGCAACCCTACGGTCTACAAATGTTCCTACTGTTTGTACTGGTCTATTTCTGTTTGGATTGTTCCTAGACTTCCCTCTAATATTAATTTTTGCATATATCTTTTGTCTTGTCCCATCAGAATTATAATTTACTTCCGTTGCTGTAGCACCAAATACTGGCATAGCCATAATAAAGGTTAGTGCTATTAAACTTAGTATTCTTACTTCTCTTTTTTTCTTTCCTATTGTTCCTTTCTTCATTCAGTCTTTCAACCCCTTTTTTTATCTTTTCCCTTAAAACACTTACTGCTTATTTTTACTTTACTTTACTTTACTGTATTTTAATTTAACTATTATAGAAATACTCATATCCTTTGTACTTCCACCTATTACTTACACCTAGTTTATTTAATGCTTCTTTAGGTGTTAGCGTTTTCTTATTTTTCCCTCTAAATAAACTGTTTTTATCCTCCATACCTGCTTTTGCTAGTATCTGTGATACCTCTTTCTCTTTCTTTTCTTCTATTTCCTTTATCTTATCTAAACCAAAATATTTCCGTATTATTCTCTCTTTTTCTTGTTGGTTTCCTTTAGTTTTAGTTGTTTTAAATAGAATGTCCCTTAATTCTGTGTTACTAAATAAACTTAATAAGTCTTTTCGTGTATGTAATTCTATCCATTTTAGTAAGTCTGCTTGAAGTTCCTTTGAATGTTGTGGTAATTTCTCTATAAACACACTTATCTCTAAATTCTCTTGATTTTCCTTATATTCCTTTGATGTCTTATAGTTCATCCAAGCAATTCTTTTTACTTCTTCCTCTTTTGTTTTGCTTACATTTTTGGGTATACTTTGACCTAGTTTTCTTAAATTCCTTTCACACTTTATTCTTGCTTTGTATTCAGCTAAACTTAGTGTATATCCTTCTTCTGTTACTTTATAAACAGCACTCTTTATAAGTCTTGCTTTTGTTTTATACATTAGTATCCACTCATAATAGGACACCAAACTGCCTCTATCTGCTAATTTGTCTATATCTATTTTTGCTTTCTGTTTTAACTCTTTCGTAAATATATATCCCTCAGCTTCTAACTGTGCTATCCTTCTTAATAAACTGGCTTGCTTTCGCTTTAAAAACTTGTTATTCAAGTAATAATAATAATCATAATATTGAATATCCCTTTTATCTTGTGCTGTGTTTGCTGATGTTGTTACTGTTGTTATTTTTTCCTTTGTCTTATTCTCCATTCAATTCCTTTTCTTTTTTTATTTAGTCACTTTTAATCTATATTTATTCTCAAACCACCATTATTCCTACCATTTCCTCTGCTTGATGATGCTGATGATGCACCTGCTACAGCTTGTCTAAATTCACTTAGGTTCATTGTCTGAATAATTACTTTGCCCGGACCTGTTAAAGTTGTAATAAATAAGCCCTCTCCTCCAAATAACATATTTCCTAGTCCCTTTACCATCTCTACATTGTATTTTACGCTTTCTTGGAAGGCTAATACATTTCCTGTATTAACTATTAGCTTTTCGTTTGGCTTTAATTGTCTTACTACAGCATCCCCATCAATTTCTAAGAAACAAGTTCCTCTACCTGTTAAAGATTGTAGTATAATTCCCTCTCCTCCAAATAAACCTGCTGCTATCCTTCTTGTGAATGTTGCCCCTAATTGTACTCCTTGTTCTGCTGCTAAAAATGAACCTTTCTGTGCATAATATGTACCTTGCTCAACATCTAATGCTACTATACTCCCTGGTACTGCTGTGGCAAATGCTATTGTTGCATTATCTTCCTGTGCTGTATATGTGTTCATAAAGAATGACTCTCCTGAAATCATTCTTGCTACACCATTAAACAATCCACCTTGAGTGTTTGTCTGCATTTGCATTGTGTCTGACATCCACGCCATTCCACCTTTTTGACAGTATACGGACTCTCCTCTGTTTAGCTTTAATTCTACAGCTGGTACTGTTGTCCCAATAATTTTATATTCCATAGTTCTTCACTCCCACCTTTCTTTTTCTATTTCTATTTCTATTGCTATTGCTGTTCCTGTTTCTTTCCGTTACTATTACTATTACTATTACTACTTTTTCCCACTTCTCAATGTAAGTTAGTTTTTGAAGATATAGTTTAGATATTGTTTGAGTTGTATTTGTTTGTACTTATAACTACTTCATTCATTCCTTTCTTCCTTCCTTGCTTGCTTTCTTTCTTATACACATAACCACTCTATATTTTATTTTGTTATTCACAATTAAACTGTATCCCTCATTAATTACTTTTGAATGTCCTCTTATTAAAACACCATAAATATTTTTTTTTGAATATCTACTAAACTACTAAACTAATAAACTTTACACATAGGTTTAGCTCTCTACTGTCTTTGTTGTCTTTGTTTCACTTAGATATAGCTAACATAATTTTTACTACTTCTGCTATCCCAAATACTAAAAATAACAATAAATATCTTTGGCTAATTACTTTAGTGTTTAATATATTCCCTTTTTTCGTTATATTTTTCTTTTCATCTTTTTCTAATTCTTTGCACTCAACTTCTTCTTCTTCTTCCTCCTCCTCCTCATTATCATTGGCATAATCAAGTTGAGCTTCAATAATATCCATATTGACTAATCTAAGATATATATTATACAACCACATACTGAGTAGACTGGTTTGGACTACAATATTATCCACAAACATTAGTATTTCTTTTAATTCTATATTTGCCCATAAACTCTCTAGTTCTGATAACATCTAAATAAACTCATCTCCACATATAGATAATTAGTTAATAAAATTTATTTTTTATCTTGTTTTAATACTTAAGCTCCAAATGTCCCCCCTTATCTGTATTAGTAAATATTTATTTATAGGGTTACTTACTTACTTGCTTTCTCTCTCTTTCTGTATAAACTTAGAGAAATTAAAAAGTGCCTCGTATTTAACTAAGGCACTTCATTTATTTATTTATTTATATCTGTATCTGTGTATGTATTTGTATTTACTTACTTACTCTTTCCTTTTCATTTTTCCTTTTCTTTCCTTTGGTATATTAGCTCTCCATCAAATGTTGTTATAGCTTCTATGTGATTACAAGTCACTCTATTCTTCCCATTTTTACTTAAATAAACTAATAAACTTGCTCCTTTGGAAGGTATTGTAAAGTCATAAGGTAGTATATAATCTCCTGAGACTAATCTATTTAGCAAGTCCTTAATGTATATGCGTTCTTCACCTGTTCTTTCTTCTACTTTGAACTGTACCCATACTGCTTCTGCTTTACCTTTTAATAGCTCTTTCCTTAAAAGACTACTTAACTCAATTTTCCATTTGGGTACTATGCTATGTTTTAATATCATTTTTTCCACTATTTGCTCCCTCACTTTTACTAGTGTTAATGTACTCATATCGTCTTTGATTGTGCTTCTTATATATTCTTCCTTAGTTATTCCTTTTATTAATGCTCTAATGACAGTATTTTCTCTTATTGTCCCTAATAAACTCTCTATATTGGGTTTCTGTGTTCCTAACAGCAATCTGTCTTTTGCTATTTTATACAAATATTTTTCATTTATTTTTATATTTAAGAGACTAGTATCTATTTCATCATATGTTTTTTTCAACTGTGTTTTTAAAGTATTATTCCACTCTAATACTATCTCATCTAAACTCTCTATAATAGTTTTACTCGGTTTCTTTACTGGTGTTTTTTCCTTTACTCCTAAGTTGAATTTATTGTAGTCGATTAAATCCCTAATAAACTCTGTCTTAGTGTTTAATATTATCCTTGATGGCTTCTCTGGTATCTGTTGCACTATTGCGACTAATTTGACTCTATCTGATTTATTTGTTCTTCTCTTTACAATTATTTCTTCCTTTTCTTTCTTTATCACATAGATTACTCTTACTCCTTTTGCTATTTCTATACCTATCCCTTTAGGTGGTATACTTGTGCTATCTAATACAGTATATTTAAAAGGCGTATTGCGTATACCTATATCAAATTCTACATCTTTTAACAGGCTATCTATAAATTGTCGTTCCGTTTTTATCTCCGTTTTCTTCATCATTACCTAGTTTTCACTTCCTTTTTTTGTTCCTATTTTTGTTTTCGTTGCATTTCTAGGTATTCTTCTATTTCTTCTTTGAACTCATCTTCTTCTGCTTCCATATATGCTCCTTTTGTTGGCAATACTTTGCTAGTTTCATAGTTCCAGTCTACTGGCTCATTTATTAGACAGTTTAATCTATTTCCAACTTGTACTACGGTATATTTATTTGGATTTTTATTTTTTCTCTGTGCTAAACATTCTCTAATAGTGATTTTATCTTCTAACATATCTATTATAGTTTGTGTCTCTACAGGTGATATTAACCACTTTCTTAATTTAGCACTTTCCACACTAAATAAACATATATAATGATTGTTTTGCTTATCTATGCAAGTATACAGTATAGGGTGAGTTTCGGAAACAAATATATTCTCATACCACAAGCTACCTATTTGAGGTAATTTAAAGGCTACCTTTCTTTTGCTTTCCTGTAATTTTTCCATTTTTTCTTCCTCTCCTCAAAGTAGTTACTTTTATTCTGTCCTAGTTGCTTTATGTATGTATGTATGTATGTATAACTTCAATATACTCCATTTTCCTCACTTACTTGCTTACTTCTTTACTCATATTTTAGCCTAAGGATTAACTAAATAAACTCTATGGAATTGCAATTATTTACTATTGTTTATTTCTTGCATTTTTGAGTTTTCTCTTATTCATTCATATAAATTCCTTTGCTAAACTTACTTGGACTATTTTTCCTGTACTTAACACTACATTTTCTGGACTGTGTAAGAAGTCTGTCACAAACTTTTCCATATTTAAGTATTTCTCATTCTGTGGTGTTAATATTCCTAACTCTTTTGCTGCTTCTGTATAATTAACATATACTGCCTCTATATTAACAACATCTATTGTCCCTAATTTACTTAAAAATTCCTTACATTCGGCTTCACTTAGTTTTGGAAATTGAGTCTTTAACTTAGTTATCATCTCGTATTGTGCTAAAATTACCTTTGCTAAATAATCATCACACAATCTTTCCCAGTTAAACTTACATTTCTTCTCTGTACCTACACGCCTTTCTAATTGTTCTTTTTTCTTACCTACTAGGGTTTCCTGTCGTTCCTTAGACATCTTAGGAGGTACTACCCAGTCTTTTCTACGGTCAATATGCTCATCAAAATCTAAATAGAAACTCATAATAATAGTTACATTCCTTTCTTATTTCTTACCTAAACTAAATCGTACAGTAATATATTTTATATCTATCTCTCTTTAATCTTATACTACTAGATTCTATCCTCTACCTTACTATTAAACTGTACTAATAAATAAATAGCTAAAAGACCTAAATACACAACAACCATTCATATATAAAATTAACAGTTGAATTTTTGGCTTTATATTTTTCAGTTCTTTACACCTTAAGTAAAGTATGTCCCCCTCTTTTATTGTAAATAGAATTTTAAACCAATGTATGTATGTATATATTTAATCTCTGCTTGTCCAGTAAGCTATTTAGAATAAGAATAAAAGTCAAAATAAACAACACCAACTACTTATTTTTTATCACTCTTGTTAGAAAGTCTATCTGATAAACTATACTATTTGTGTGTGAGTGAATTTGTTCGATAACAGAAAAAAGACCCTCACTATATCATATTCTGCAAAGGTCTTTCTTGTTTATTTCTTCTTATATTTATTTATTATATTTATTGTTTAGTTTTATACAGTTGCGTTTTATTTTCTTTTGTTTTGTTTTATTTTATTTTCTTTGTCTGCAATCACTACCTCAGCATAATCTTTGGAATAGCTTTTACTGTGTATCCTTTCTTACCTACTAATTCTAATCCGTTCTTCCCAGCTCTAAGAGTGTAACCTTGTATTGGTACTACACTTAGAATAGAATCCAACTGCTGTGTTGTCACCAAAGTCTTAACATCTTTTTTAGTTCTACCAAACTTTAGCTCATACAACCTAGCACCAGTGAACTCACGCTCTAAAATGCGTACAATCTCTATATGTACATCTGTTTCTACTGTGGAATTACTCCCTACAAATAAAATTGCTTTAATATCCTCTCCTTGTAATTCTTTTCTTTGCTCACTTGTCAATTTGAAAGGTAGTCCTTGATATGTATTACTGCCTTTCCTTTCAATTCCTATAAAAGTTTTTGTCTGTGCATTGAATATCAACTTAGCCCCATCTTTTGTATTTATCATTATGTATTATCACTTCCCTTATAAACTTAACCTTTCAATTCAATTCTATCCTATTCTATTCTATATTCTTGTGATTTCTATATAACACCCATTTAATCTCTTATATAAGTTTTGGCGTATATCATAGAAATTTTTTAATGGTATTCTGACTACGCCATTTTCTTTTAATTTTTCTATTTCCTTATCTATATCTACATACCCTTGTGCCATCCCCGGTGCTTGTACTGAACTAACTCTTTCAATATCACACAGAATATCATAATATTTAATTTTATTACACCTTTTCTTTATCCACGCTTCATACTTTGAGTCTACACACCCTAAGGTTGAGTTCCATACATCTGTAGTATAAGTACGCCCAGCAAAATAACTTAATCTCCATTTTACTTCCTTTAAACTACTTTCTGTTGTTCTCCAACCATTAATAGCTCTCATAAAATCATTTATTGTTCCCTTTTCCCAAGTTTTCTTTGAACACGCTACACTTTTATAACCTTGTGTATTTATCACTACTCTATATCTTGCCACTATTATTCTCACCGTCCCATAATCTCGTATTCTATACATTTATTTATCTATCTACTTGTATTTTTTCACTACTTTATTTAATTCTTCTTTTAACTTTTTCTTGGTCATATTTTCTAATACCCTTAATACTTCACTATATGTCCCCTCTGCTAGTATTCTTAATTCCACCATTTCTGGATTTTCTTTAGCTGAATTTATGTATTTTAACACCCTTTCTCTTGCTCTGTTAGCTTCTTCTCTACCTAATAAACTAAATTCTTTTATATCTTTAAATATTCTTTTAGCTTGTTCACTCAATAAACTATATACTATAACTTCATCTACACCACTTCTAATATATTCTAACCCTAGTTTATTACATCTATCGACTATTCTTGCTAACTTCTCTTTATTTGCTTTTTCTATTTCCTTACGCTGTCTATCTAATTCTCTCTGTTGTCTCTGCTTGAATTTTCTTTCAGCTATCCTACTTTTAAATAAAGAATAGCTTTGTAGAAGATATTTATATGCCTTTTCCTCTATCTCTGCACTCATAGGGTGTTCTTCTGCAACCCACCATAAAAAATCATCTATATTGTTCCTAAATGTTGTATCTAGTATTGCATTATTACCTAAGTACATATCTAATAAGACTTGTTTATTTGCATTATCTACTATCCTAAGTGTTATGTAGCAAGGTTCTTTAGGCTTATTCATTACTACCCATTCATATGTAGATACTTTTCCATACACAGATAAACCATATGCACTATACAACTTCTGTTCCTTTAAACCTGTAAATTTTAAAATTCCCATTTATTCTATCTCCTCCTTCTTCTAATTTTTTTATATCTAACTGTTTTGATTACTTACTTACTTACTTACTTTCTACCCTTGTTTAACGGCTCTTTTTTCTTTCTTCTTTCTTTCCACATTTCTCTCTCTCTTATAATAACCTACCTATGTCCTTACACATAAAAATATCCCTGTACTCCATACTATTACTTTATAAGCTGTGTTGTTATGTGTACAAGGATATTTTGCTCTATTGCTAAATATTAAATTTTCTCTGTTTTGTTTCTTTATTTTTTCATTAAATTAAAGCTGATTTTCTACATAAATAAATACATACATTCTTTTTTCTTTTTTCTTTTCAAAAATCATACTCGCTTCTATATTCCCATTGATATATCTGTAAATCTGGTGCATATTCTGAATTTTCCAATAAACTTAATAAGTTATCTACATTTGTTTCACTTGTCCCTAGTAATCTTTGCAACATATCTACTACTTCTGTTGTTTTACATTCTTCTACGCTTTCTACACCCAACATACCTAAGTATTCGTTTTCTTCGTTTGATACTACAACTACATACTTGCCAATTAGTGTTTCATCATTTGTTACAAATAAACTGGTACTATATTCACTTGCTCTATACACCAAAGCTGCATTTGGCAAATCTCTTGATATGAGCTTGACCCACATACCTAATCTAGGAACACCTTCAGTTTCTGTTCTTAATGCAATAATATCCATATCAGCTAAATCTTCACTTATACTCTCTATCTGCTGATTTTTATTTGCTGAACTAAAAAATCTTTCTAAGCTCAATAAACTACCTCTACACTCCAAGTCTGTTTCTTTTCCTGTATCTATAGTACCTATTCCCGAATTTAGGACAACATTTCTTAAATCTCGTTCACCATATCTATAGCTATTTTGTGTTTCCTCATTAGTAGTTGGTGCTACCCATTTATGTATATTTGATTCTAATTTATCTACATTCTTTGAACCAACTTCTAAACTTCTTATCTCTATGTATGTTTCACACATATTTAATTATACACACTCTCTTTCTATTTCTATTTTTTTCTATTTCTTGTTCTTGCTTTCTTTTTAACAATTTACTAACTGCTTTACTGTCTCTAAGTTGTTTTCACAATCCCAAGTCGCTTCTGATGATGTCATTCCATAACCAAATACCCTAAAGAAGTATATATAGTTTGGATAATTCTCTGTGTCCTTATCTTCTATATCACAATACGCTATGTATTTATATTTGGTGTTTGGTAACGCCATATCCGTTTCGTCACTTTCTTTCGTATAAATATAACCTGCATCTAATCTTGAAGGAAGTGTCTCAAATACTGGCTTCACATTTATAAACTTGTATATTACTCCATCGCTAGAATTATATCTTTTGAAATCTTTTGTCTGCACTACAACAGGTTTCCCATTAAACAATAATACAAAGTAAAAAGCAATTTCAGCATCATATCCCAATACTTTTAATCCTATATCGTTTAAGTCGTTTTTCTTATTCATTTTTATCTCCTAACTCCCTTTCATCTATGATTGATTAAGTTTAAGAAAAAGATTAACACAACCTTTTTATTTCTTCTGTTTTCAATACCTTAAGTTTTTAATGCCCCCCCTCATTTAACCCTACTTAACTTTAAATCTCCCTTAATCTGCTGTTTCTATTGTTGTCAACATCTATTACTCTTTTTTATTTATTTATTCTTTGTTTATAGTCACTAGCTTTAGACCCTTTATATTTGGATTTAATAAAATTCCCCTATGTCTCTCACAAATACATATACACTAAATAAACTAAATAAATAACTTACTTACTAGCTTAGTGTCATTTTGTTCTGAAACCTAGGGGCTTTATCTTCACTTTATTCTATTTTACTCTTTCTCTCTCTTATTCTTTATTTATATTCAGTAAAATGGTTTACATAATTTATATCTTTATTATTTACTGCTTTTTGGCTTAAATTTAGCTCTTTTTGTTTTTTGTGTAAATTTATACTAATAAATATGGAAAATGGAAATTTAGGGCAAAATATAAAGAAATTTTAGCTATCTAAGTAAACTTAGTAACTCGTTTTCTGTTATAATTTTTATACCAAGTTCTTTCGCTTTCACATTTTTACTTGAATTAGAGTTTATATCATTATTGACTAAGTATGTTGTCTTTGAAGATACACTTCCAGATACCTTTGCACCCAAATCTTCTAATTTCTCTTTAAGCTCATCTCTATTTGTAAAATGATTTAAACTGCCTGTAACTACAAATGTCTTTCCTTCTAACATATTCATATTAATATTCTGTTTAGCTTTAATTCCTTGACTTTCTTTATTGTCTTGTCGTTGCTTATGCTCTAATGTTGGCTTTTCAAACTTTAACTGATACATTAATCTTGCTAACATTTCTCTGTTTGCATAAATATATTTCTTTACTGCGTTTGCTCTTGCTTCCCCAAAATCGGTTACCTTAGTTAAATCGGCTGTAAGTACATTGTGCTTAAATTCTTCTACATCATTGTGTAAATACTTTGCTAAACTTCTACTCATTTGCTCGCTGACTAAAGGTATGCTTAAAGCACTAATAAACTTATCTAATCTTGTGTGTCTACTCTTTTCAATGGAATTAAGTAAATTCTCTACTGACTGCTTTCCAAACCCTTGCAATCCTATTAAACTTTCTTTATGTTTATATAGATTGTATATATCTGCATATTCCTTTACATACCCTTGTGCTATTAGCTTACTCAATGTCCCTCTTGATAACGCATCTATATCCATTCCTTTTCTTGATACAAAGGCTGTTAGTTTACCTAGTATTTGCCCTCCACAATTTGAACTTGTACACATTAGCACATCTGCGTTTTCTGTCCTTTCTACACTTAAAGGAGAACCACATATAGGACACCTTGTCGGAATTGGTATTGGACTGCCTTTGGTTACACATTGTCTTATCTGTGGAATTATCATATTTGCTTTAAATACTTCTATCTCACTACCTATTCCTACCCCTAAGCCTTTCATTATACTTAAATTGTGCATGCTTGCTCTCTGTACTGTAGTCCCGTCTATATCTATTGGCTCAAATACTGCTGTAGGACAAAGGCTTCCTGTCTTTCCTAATGTCCAGTCTACTTTTATCAGCTTTGTAGTATGGACTTTGTCCTCAAATTTATAAGCCATTGAGTGTTTAACATATTTTCGGGTTGAGCCTAAACTATTTCCATATACTACATCATTAAATGTCGCTACTAAACCATCTATTGGATAGCTTAAAACTTCGGCTGAATTGACTAATTTTGTGACATTTGCTTCACTTATTCCCTCTAAACTAGGTACTACTACAAACCCTAATTTCTTTAAAAACTCTAAACCACTTACATAACTCTTATAAACTGTAGGCTGGATTAATCTCCAAGCTACAAACCTTAATTTGCGTTCTTTCATCTTACTTATATCACCTGCATCAAGAGTTCCAGCAGCTAAATTTCGTGTGGTTAGGTTCTCTTTACTGTTATAATCGTTATACTTTATTAAACCTTCTCCGAATACAACTAATTTTTCTTTATATTGTATCTGTAAAGGTAACCCGATTAAACCTGTCGCATACTTCAAAATATTCTTACCTTCATACCCATCTCCTCGTGTCTCTAACCTTGTTAATATTCCGTCTTGATATGTGGCTGATATTGTTAGTCCGTCTAGTTTTAAACTTAATACAGGGTCTTTATTTATTGCTTTAGATAACTCTGTTAAACTATGACTCTTTGCTAAGCTTTTCATTTCGTATTCGTGCTTGATTCTATTTCTAACTGACCCTGTGATAACACTACTACCTACTACTTGTGTTGGAGAGTCTTCTGTTGTCCCTTTGATTTTTTCGTATTTTTCTAGTAATTCTAATAAATGGTCATACTCGGCATCTGTTAAACTTGAATTTCCCTTAGTATAATATTCTGCCGAAGCTCTCCTTAATCGTTCCCTCAAATCGTTTATTCTATTGTCTAAATCTATATTTTTATCCATAATTTTTTACCCTTTATTTTCCTTTCTTTTCCTTTTCGTCTATTATTTTATCCTCGCTTTAATTCAACTAAGTATTGTATTGTGCATTGTGCCTCGTTATATACCACTATCTCATCTGCTCTTAACATTCCTTTACTTGATGTGCATGTAAACTATTCGCTCCTGCACAATAACTCTGTAATGTTTGCTCTGTTATTCTAGTGTATTTATTGTCCCAAGAATATACATTAAATGGCTTACCATATGCTACATTTATTACTGCCATATACGCTGTGTCTGAAACACCACTTGCCCATCTTGAACCACTTAGAGATGTATACCCTAGAGATTTTGAAGCATCAGGTGCAAAATATAAACCATACCCAAACATTTTTCCTGTTAATATCGCATTAGTTGGTCTTAGCTTTAAACCTGTCTGTAAAATTGACCACCAGTTTTCTGTTCTTGAACCGTGCCATAACAATAATTTCTTCTTGACACCCTTTTCTTCTATGTAGTTATTGAATAAGCCTTGTGTTTCTTTATTTACCACTTTCCAAGCCCTGTTAAACAAATAGCTTGTCTTTCCTAAATGTTTCTTTATCCTATCTGTCTCGTTTGGTGTACACGGTCTTATCTTTAAACCTACTGCATCTAATATTGTTTCTTTTGAATTTGAAGCTGTTACCTTCGGTACTATTACTTGTCCTCGCATTGTATCTAGTAATCTTTGTTCCCTTTGTATAATTTTCTTTCTATCTGTAGGTAATTGGGCTAAACTACCTTGTACATCTACTATTGCTCTAGGTAGTGTCTGGTATAATTTTACTAAACCTTCATTAAAGTCGGTTAAACTGGCTATACAAGATAACTGGTTCAATAAAGTCTGTGCTTGCTGTACCATTTGTGGTGTTACTACATCAGATGATATAGTGTAATTACTTTTAATGACTTGTCTTGAAGTCATTAACAATTTATCTATTAATTCAGCTACACTTGCTTCTTTTATAGGTGCATAGTTATTAGTTGAACCTGTGTTTGTGGCGTGTAATGTAGTTACATCTTTATATCCCTTTGCAATCTTCTCTCTGTATTTTTTCGCCCATTCTGATGCTGAATACTCCCTCTTTTGTGGTCTTGCTCCTACCCTACCATATTCAGCTATCCAACTTCCACTAGCTGTAGGTATCATTTTATAGTATTTATTGTGGTTACCATCAGGGCTTATCATCAATAAGTAAGTTTCTCTAAACATCATATAAACATCTCCTTTATCTATTCTTTTTTTGTTACCTCCTTTATTTTCTAATCTATGTCCTTTACCCTAATAAACTTTATTAGTGTGTTTATAACTAAAAAAGACTATCTTTTCCCTTGTTTTTCTAGGTTTAGATAGTCTCTTATTATTTTTTGTTATTGTTGTTATTTACTTTTTATTGTCTTTAAGCTACTATTTTTTTATTTATTTGACAACTAGATTATCGCACAAATATATACTTAAATTTACTAATACAACTATTGACAGTTGCTTGCATATAAACTTTACTACAAGATTTCTTAACCCTTTAGCTGTTATTTCTCTAATTTCTTTTGTCTCAATATAGCTAGTTACAAAGTTTATAAGTATTCCTGACAGCATTATTATAGCTATAACACTTAAACTACTATCCATATACAAAATGGTTCTGTCAGGCAATGTGGCTAAATATAAGAGTATTGGAAGTAGCAGTATCTCGGTTATTATTAAAACTACTCTGCTCTTGTTAATATTTAAATTTTTCTCTCTGATTTTCATTATTATCTTACCTTATCCTAGACTATACTATGTGAACTAAAGTAACACAACAATCTAATTAAATATAAAGTCATAGTAAGCTAGGTTCACTATAAATACAACAAGTCCTAATGCACACCCTATTAATGGATATAGTAACACTTGTGTTACCCCTGTGATTTCGGGCTTATTTGGTCTTTCAAAATTATCATCTGCTAATAGTTCGTTATTCTGTATTTTAATCCACTTTATGTCGCTTGAAATACTTTCATATAAACCACATACTAGACCTAATAATAACATTATTACTCCTACGGCAATACAACCTTTTTGTAACAACCCAAATATACCTAACTTAATAAACACACTTCCTACCAATAATCTTAATACTTTATAATATATCGGATATGCTACTAACATACATAATAGTAATTTTATGTATTTATGTATTAATACTTTATTTTGCTTACTTATAACAACCACCATTCCTTTTTGTTTTCTCTTATTTTTAAATTGAATTAAATTCTAGCTTGCTTACACATCTCTGACACTCCAACGGCTAAAGCCTGTTGGGTTCTTATATACATTCACTACCAAATATACTCGAAAGCATATAAGACTAATGAATTTCTATAAGACTTTCACTACCAAAGATACCATTGTATCCATTAACAATAGCTTAAGGCTCGTGTCAAAACCTATTTATTTATATTTTCTATTCTCCTTTAATTTAAACTTAAATCGCTATACTGCTTAACTTCTTTTGTCCAGTTAATCTATCAACTTCCAATTTATAAAGTCTATAAAAGTTTTCAAATCTTTCGTTACAGTTTTCTATATCAAACCTCTTTAAATCATCTGCTAGATACTGTTGTGTTTGTTTATATGTCTATAATTATTGTCCGTATTTACATACAAGGTGCTATCCATCCCACAACTAAATGAGTGGGCTTTTCGCACAAATTTAATGTAAACTCCATATATTTATAAATAGAAGTTCCTTACTACATAAACATTAATTTTAGGCACGTCCATACAGCACTTATTATCATTGATAATACACTCCACTCTAATATTGCTACTAGAGGTGTTGCAACAAGTGTAATTCCTGATAATAGACTGCCTAACTTGTCCGATTTATAGTCAATCTCTTTTTCTAACTCTTTATTTGTTGTATCTTCTATATATGCTGTGTATGCCTTATAATAGTGGGCATCAATAAAAATGTTGTATATAATTACAAATGCCACCTCTAAACATAAAAAAGCTACTCCATTTGGAGCTACCCAATTAGCTTCTAGCAATCTTTCTATATTACTTAATAAAAACTTTGTTGCTAAAAACATTTCAATACAGGTTATTGAGATTGTTACTAGATACTTCATTATTATTTTTAGTATAAACTTCACCTGTTCTCTATTTATTTTTTCTATTCCGTTATATTTATATTGTCTCATCATATTATATTTACTTCACCCTTTCTTTTTTTCATTGGTGTATTCAGTTGAAAATAGACTAACTAGACAAGAAAAATACTAATAAACCTTACACATTAGATTAAATATGTATAGTTGTCCTTATCTTGTTAGCTACTCCTTAAGTGTTATATGTCCCCCTTTTTTCCTTGTCTATTTATTATTTTAGGTAATAAAAAAGAGACCACCTTTTAATTGTGTAGTCTCTAAATAAAACAACTATTAAACTTCTCTGTTTTGTACTAAATTCCTTATTATATAATTTAACTTTAGTTCTATTATATTTCTTTCAATATCCTTTGATAATCCTTCACACAGTTCAACATCTAAATCAAACATACTATGCAATAACATTTTTATACTTTGTTCTTCCAGATTTTCTTCGATGCAAAATGTGGTTAGTTTTTTTAAATACTCCACTAAAGTGTCATATATATCTAAATCATCTACTCCTAATTCCTGTAATTCATTTTTATACATCGGTATTTCACTATTTCGTAATAAAGAATGAGTAAATAAAAAATGTATTAATTCTTTTGCTTTTTCAGGCTCAGCTCTCCATAAATTTCTTAAAACATCACCAGCCTTATAATGTGATACATTTGCAATTAAATAGTCCCTTAAAACAACTATTAAACCCTTATTATTAAATAAACCATATAAACCTTCTTCTACTTTTTGTTCATCCAATCCGTTTTCCCTAACCCAGTTTATTAAATGAGCTATAATCTCCTCAACCAATTCTTTCTGTTCATTAGTATAATCATTTAATTCTTCGTTATCTTCATCTATATTCAAAAAATCTACAAAACATTTCTCTAATTCTTCTAAACTATTCTTTAGTTCAACTTTGTTTAGTATATCTTTTACACTTTTTATTTCCTTATCCAACTTAGTCCCTCCTTAATATATCTGTATTATAAACTTATTTCTGTTTAGTTTTTAAATATACTTTTAATCGTTTGTAACTTTTGTTCCATAACATACGGTTCTCTATTTTGTTTTTTTCTAAGCTTAGTATAACACTTAATACCTAAATATGTAGGTTTTGCATATATTTTTCTCCCTATATGTTCAATTTCTAATAAATTTAGTTCATTTAACTTATCTATCATATAATCTGCATTATCTTTAGTTACTCCCAAATTATTTGCTATATCATCTTCTGTTACTTCATTATAGGATGTATTTACAGTCCTCAATATATGTATATACTTGGATGATTCTTCACTTTCAAATAATCTTTCAACTTTTGAGCCCAAAGCTTCCATCTCATATTTTTCTGTGTATATATTTAGAAATTCTTCAATTTTTCCCAGAATAAAGGCTGCACTATATTTCTCTACGCCTAATTTTACCCTTACTAACTCTAATTTAGATTTATATAACTTACACATTAACACTAATTCTGAAATTGGTGGCAAATCAAAGGGTTCATCCAATCTCGTTATTATCATATCAAACCAATCTATTAATACATCTTCTTTCTTTGTGTCGCTTTCTTCCAGAGCTTTTATACATTTCAGCATCTCTGAGTGAATTTGTCGTCTTATCTCATTTTCATCTTTAGTTGAAGATTCCTTAATAGCATCATATGTACTATAACTAAGTATTTCTTTATGGTAGCTATTGTTATATGTGGATGACTGATTCAATTTATTTGTATACTTTGATTTCAATAGTGTTTTATTGTATTCCATTCTTAGTCCATCTCCATTTATATCCTATTTCTTACTATCACTATTAACTTTAAAATTTATTTCACCTTTCTTCAAACAATCATTTTTACAGCCATTTTCATTGTATTCTTTGCAACATTCGTCTAAACTAAATACCTCCATTGGCTTGTATATATTTCCATTTTGAGTTATAAAACCCAATAAAGGTTCCTTATTTTTTGCTGTATCGCTTACTTTAGTATCTGTATCTTTTGGATGCTTTAATGCCCTACAACAATTACACCATACCACATTACAATCTACACTAGAGAAACTATTGGCTTCAACCTCAAAATCATAATACCCTGTTGAATATGATGGGCATAATATAAGTAAGGGTTTTGTAACTTCGGTTATATCCTTAAACGATGGAGATATAAAGCTTTTACATATAGGAAAAATTACTCTCCCTAAACCATCAATGTGAAGCACTTTAATCGTACTGTTGTATTCTAAGTCTTCAACATATTTTACCCCATCTTCTTCATGCTGATAAGGTACAAATTTTGGTTGTACCAATATCTCCTCACCTGTATGATTAAATACTGTCAATTCATTTTTATTACTATCCCATACAGAAGGTGCAATAACAAACAAAGGAGTTTTAATCTCATTACAATATAACTCAAATAATGTATCTTGTATTTTCCCATTTATTTTTTTGCTTCCCAACATTTCAGGAAAAATTAGTATGTCAACAGAATCTTTACAAGCTTTTTTTATAATAGATATTATTTTAGGTATTATTTGTTCTTCAAATTCTGGTAATAGTTGTACTTTGAATGTATTATTTAGTCCATTCTCTCCTAATATAATTTTGAAAGGTTTTAAATCACTTAATCCAGTCATTCCGATTGTTAATGCTTTATTATCTTGTATTTGCTCAATTTCTGTTTTAAAGTCCTGTAAATACCATATATTTTCATATTTATATCCAGATTTTTCTTTCATTTTCAAATCTTGTACATAAAAATTTGAAAGTAAATTAGTATAGGTCAGCCCTTTTTCAGTACCTCCACTTCGATGTTCCCATAAAGCCTTTGCTTTTTTAAATAAAGCTATTCCACATTCATCAGAATTATTATTTAAAATTCCACTTTCTTTTATTGTACCGTGTTTGCTTTTATGATACAAGGATTTCATTAAAAAACCGTTCAATCCTCCGATTAAATACAATATTTTGAAACTATTCATTTTCGTTCTAGTTTCTTTTTCTTTGCTCAATATATCTATTACATATCTATTTACATCTTCTATATCAACTGAGTTTTCGCTAAATACCCATAACCAGCGAGAAAATAAGGCTTCATTTTGTACTATTGTAATATGACACTTAACTATAATTTCTTGTAGTAAAGGCTTTGATACATTATCTGTTATTGCAGGGAAAATATTGTATATTTCGTTAGAAAATCCTTTAGCCACACTTACTAACTTTGCTAAAATATCATAATAACTTAATTCTGCCATCTATATAACACGCTTCCTTTCTAAATCCCTCTGTTAAGCGTATTATATAAAATTCGACATATAATGTCAATATTTTCCATACAAACTGACTTTCCTATAAACCAAAAAACTCTCTTATCTCTTTTCCTTTTAATTCTTTAACTTTAATAGTAGTATTCCCTATTTTTTTTGTCCTTTCATTACTTCATTTCTGGATTTTTCTAAGGCTCTAATAAACTGTTCGGCTGTCTCTCGTTCGTTTATCTCAAAAGGGGTTATTATGCTTCTTGTAGTCATATTTTATTTAAACACCTTCCCTTTTTTCTTATTACTTCCTGTACCCTTATTTCTATTTACTTACCAATCATAATCATATCTAGTATCTTCTGGTACATCAAATGGAAACTTAGGGTCGTTTACATCTATTACCTTGTCAGGAGTTCTGCTTACATAAAGGTCATTGTTACCACACGCTGAATGTGTTCTGCACATAAACTCAAATAAATCGTACTGTGGTAGTCTTATTCTATCCATCATTTCATACAAATCAGGTCTTCCTAAAGGTATGGTGCGTTCTTCTACAAAAGCAGGAACATAATTTCGAATATATTCTTTTTTATGTAAATCTAAGTCTATACCTGGAATAAATACATTCCCTCCTGTAGCCCTTGCCTTTTCTATGTTTTTATAATTTGGTCTGAATACCCAATCTCTCTCGTCTGCATCATTTCTTTCTTCACTTATAGTGGCTATTGGAATATCCTTCCACATTATATATGCTGTCCTTACTTTTGTTATATTCTTTATCCGTACTGTTCTTGGGTTTACTTTTCGCTTCATATTCATGTAGTTTTTAACACCTCTCTAGCTATTACATATACATCTTTTTTTGGTATATTTTCAAATAAGTACAAATACCTCATTACTACTACCATCTGATAAAATCTTGCATATTCCATTGGAAGTATTTGTGTTATTTTTATAATCTTTTTTGCTATTGCATTTATTCCTATCTTTTGCAATCTTTTAATATGACTAAATAACAATGGTTCATTTATTAATCCTATTAACTGTTTATAACTATAATACCTTTCCTTTACAGATTTGTCATTACAAGAATAATCATCATACGCAAATTTTGATGTTGGTTTATCTAAACATTCTTCCAGTATTTTTCTTTCATTTTTACAAAAATCGTCTAACATTGAGTCTAATCGTGGAAATAAACAACCACCATTGTCAAATAAAGGAGAAAAAATATATCCTTTTTCAGTTGCTAAATATCCCCAATTCCCTTTGTGCCTGTCATAGTTTCCTAATAAAGCATCACATACAAACATTTGCCAAAATCGGTCTATAGCATATTTCTTTAATTCTGGATTCATTTTCGTATGTTGCTTTATCATACATAAAACATCTAAGTAGGTATATTCTTTTCCTTGTATATTGGTATCTTCACTACTTTGTTTTGTTGATTTATATTGCACCAGCTTATTTTGTTCATCTGTAAAATCTTCTATTATTACTGCTGGTTTTTACCGTAATAACCTAACCAAACCTTTTGACAAGGTACACCTAAACTATGTATAAATCTTGAGGCTACATATTCACTATACACAATAGATTTATTTCCATATGTATATTTTACTATATAATTTTTTCCGTCTACTAAAATACCGAATTTAGGAGTTACCCCATCGTACAGTCTATTACTTCTTTCTTCTGCTGACACTATATACCCATTTTTCAACTATACTCAAATCTACCAAACTACTTCTTGTAGAGATAGTGGTAGTACCTCCCTTCTTTACCGTAAGTTATTTCCTTAACTTTTCTTTCCTTTTCTAATATCTTTATAACATCTATAGCTACAAATATCTATCTATTTACTTACTTTAACATTTTATTGGTTGCTTTTCAAGTATCAAAATAGCTTTTATTTATCCTAATAACCTTATTAATTGATATAATTCACTCTTGCTTTCTATTCGCTATATTTATATTATATCCCTTAAGTTTACAATGTCCCCCACATCTTTTCTAGTTCTTTAATTATACCTTTGGTCTTATTCTTACTCTATTCGTAAAGGTATTAGACTTTGCAATTTCCACTTTTCATTTGATGTAGTTTTTACTAATATCTCAATTATGTAGTCACCTAAACCTACTTCATTGTCTAAAGTTATTTCAGTTATATAAAATGTTTCTCTAAATGTACTAAAGTTTACTTCTGCATTTATTGGAGAAATAATATATTTTCCATTGTCCTGTAAATCTACTTCTAGCTTTGTTATATTATAGTGTTTTCGCTTATTTTCTTCTAAGCTGACATTTGATATTCTTAGCAAAAGCTCTAATTTTCCTTTATTATTTATTAGGTTTTCTTCTTTGTATTCTTCTATGTTTGTCCCTAATAAACTGAAATTCAGCACAACATAAAAATCTGATATATACAACTTTCTTCCTTCATTATTCGCAACTATTGTATCAAAAGGAAACTCAAAAGCTTTATATCCTTTTTTAATTGTCAAATTCTTGTACAGATTACCTGTTATATTTACATTGTATAAACCCATTTGTTTAACATACACACACCTTTCTATTTGACTGTCTTAATTTTTATAAACTACTAAAGGTCTCACTTAGTATGGTGAGACTACTTTACTTTACTAGTAAACTTATATATATATACTTAACTACTTAGGTAGGTAGTTACTTCCTATTTTTCTTCTAAAATTTTTAATTATCTGACACACCCTGCTTTTATATTGTAATCGGGTTATTTTGTTAGTCCTTTAATTTAAAAATTTAAAGACTTGTGAATCTGTGGTTAGTGAACATATAAAACTAAGGTGTTATATCTTTGTTTATTTATGTTTCTTAGCTATGTTTTATTTTAATTAAGGTACTTTCAGGGTGTGTCATCAGCTGTTGTGTCTACCGTACCTTTTCATCTGATAAACCAACTATCTAACTCTATGAAATAAACAAATAAACTAAGGAAAAATACAGTTAATTTCTAATCTAGCTAGATTCTTTTATACCTTATTTATTTACTTGCTTGTTTAATTACTCACTTGCTTACTTCCTTCCTTTTTTAGTTATTATTTCAATCTCTTAATTTCTGGCTTCTTGCAAATTTAAACAACTAAACAATTAAACAAACAACAGAACAGACTAATTAAATATTTAATGTGAACTGCAACCAAGCTAAAAACCTAGTGGATTTCTGCTTATACCTCTTTAAATCCCATATTTTGTTTTTATCTTTATATTGTATATAGCCTGCTCTGAGCTTATTTCTTTTCTTATCTTATACTTTCTTTCTTTATTTATTTGTTTGTGTTTATTCCCTTTTTTTCTTTTTCTTGTCCTTGTTCCAATAATTTTCTTTCTCTATACATAATCTGCATCTATTACTATCTTTTCCGATAGTCCTATATGTGTTGGTTTACAAGACATTAATAGCATTTTTCCAATACTTGTTCTGATATGTAAAGGGGTGTCTTCATTGTCTAAATAAACAACTTCTGCAAGTTTTCCGTCATTTATAATACTAAATGCTTTATCTAACAATCCCATTTTATAATAGCTACCTTTAAACTTGAAAACATATTTATACTCTGTTCCTATCCCTATTTCGGATTTTTTGTATCTATACCCCTGCTTCTTTGCTTCTAATATCACCTTTTCTATATCCACTTTCTGTTTTATTTGCTTGCAATTTGAAATGTTAAACAGATGCTCAAACTTTGGATATTGATTCCTTGGGACTGCATTTATTATTAACTCACCTAGACTTTCTGTTGTCAGTACAAGGCTTATTCCATCAAAAAACACATTATATTTTTTTCCCTGTACTAATGTATTTATACAGGGTCTATTTAGACATTTCTGGTATTTACCCCAGTTTAAATTATCTTTATTTGGAAACCTATAATAGCGTTTCATAGCTGACTCTCTTTTTAGTGCTAATTTTCTTGCTTTTTTGCACTCCCTATTCACTTCTTCCATTACTAGCTTCTTTAACCCTTTTGTGTCTCCCTTTTCAATCTTTTTTCGTATTTCTTCTTTATCCATAAATACCTGTACACCTCCTTTCCTTATAAACTCTTTTATTTCATCTTTTACTTACTTATTTATTCAAACACTTTATTGTCCATAAACTACTAATTATTTCATCAGCTTAATAATTTGTATGGAAAGGTAGTAATAGATATAATGACTATTTTTATCATATAACTTTACAGGAATTGATGTGGAAGGACTAATTCTAGTAAGAATTCTACACCATTTTTATAAAATAGCCTTTTCTGTTTCAATAGAGCACACTCTACTTCATAGCTTGTTAAATGCTTATATCCACACATTTTTAGTGCATCTATACCATCTCTAGCATAATCGTTTATCTCTACCTTTATTCGCTTTCCTTTACGAAAATCTATATCCTTTAATTTAATTCAGCAAATTTTAAGTGTTCTAATTTTACTTTACCACTTAGTATATATCTTTTGTTTTCCATATCTTTTTCCCTCCCTATCAAACTATTTTATCTTATCTGTGTTATTTTATTATATTTTATTTAATCTGGCTATTTTCCCTTAAATTCTTATTGCTCCTCTTGTTCCTCTTGGTTGTATCAAATAAGTACCTTTTCCGTGTGTGAATACATTCAGATTAAATTTTCGTGTTGCTAAATAATTATCTACTGAGCTTATTAAATCTTCTTTCCTCATATAGTTATATGACTCACAAATAATTCTTATTTTATCGTTCGCAATTAAATAACACCCATTGTCATAATAACCTCTTGGATTTTCCCTTCGATAAAAGCCAAAACCATTATATATAGCTTGCAATATATATTTATCATATGTATCATACTCAGCACTAGGTATGTTTATAATTTTATCCATATAATTTCCTCATCTCTATATACTTTTAACATTTTATTTATTTCTTCTTCTTTTCATTTAAACTATCTTCTACTATCATCTATGTTGTCAACTTCATTTAATTGACATAATACCTTTCTATTTCCTAGCTTAAAAGCCTAACAAATCTTCCAATACTTTCATTCGGTCATGTTTAAACCCAACAGCTACTAACACTCGATTGATACCATTTGCATAGCCTAAATACCTATTTGCACTTGCTAATAAAATGGTTCTTTCTGCTGGATTTTCAGTTCTATCTGCTTCATTAACTGACACTCCAACGGCTAAAGCACATTGGGTTCTTATATACATTCACTTCCAAATATACTCGAAAGCATATAAGACTAATGAATTTCTATAAGACTTTCACTACCAAAGATACCATTGTATCCATTAACAATAGCTTAAGGCTCGTGTCAAAACCTATTTATTTATATTTTCTATTCTCCTTTAATTTAAACTTAAATCGCTATACTGCTTAACTTCTTTTGTCCAGTTAATCTATCAACTTCCAAGTTATGAAGTCGATTAAAGTTTTCAAATCTTTCATTACATTTTTCTATATCAAAACTCTTTAAATCATCTGCTATATTCATTATTAGGAAAGCAGAATAAAGGTCTCTTTGAACTTTCATTCCATTAAAATCATTCCATCTTTGTGATAAAGATTTCTTTGTGTATGTTCCATCAAAGTGATTAAACTGACTTGCTTTTGCATTGAATGTATCTATTTCTATAAGTTTTTCACCAAAGTATCCTAATTTCCTATTTATAATTGCTAATAGCATACTTGGTGCTTTATTTGCTAAAGACTTACCAAACCTTTTCTTTCGCTTAAACTTACCTTTATCATTTCTCTCGGTATTCTTTACACATTTTTGAAGTCCTGCAAAATTCATTTTTTCAACATACACTTTATTTCCAAGAGATATGATATAGTTTGCCAAACACTCATGTTGATATTTTCGTATATCTGCTTGCTTTCTATATAATTCTTTTAAGCTATTTTGATATTTAATGTAATGATTTGATTTATTCCATATAACCTTTTTGCTACCTTGTTTTTTAATTGTTCCATCTTCGTTATAATTATCTGGATTAGTAGAACATCTTGACCTATCCATTTTTCTAAGAAGTCTTTGTTTCTGATTTTCAATATTCTGAACTTTATCTGCAAGTTCTAATATTTTTACATCAGTTTGACTTGAAATAGCAATGGTACGAGTTCCTATATCCAATCCAACATCTCCATTGCCAATATAATGTTTTATTTCACCAGTTTTAGTATCTACTTTTACTGGTGGATTTCCTTTAAAGACTACTTGAACATAGAATTTATATTTGTTTCTCACATATTTTCTAACAATTCTGTTATAACAAATATCACATTGCATAGCCTGATATTCATAGTAATTATTATAATCAATCACAACTGGTATTTTTAAACCATTCCAAACAAGTGTATCATTTATCAAACGAATACCTGTCTTGTTTGATTTTCCTTCAAGAGAATTTAATTCTCCATATCGTTTAAAGCAAACCCTTTTACCATTTCCAAAGAAAAGTTTTTCATATGATTTCCATAGTGTCGTTGCTATTTTCTGTGCAGTAAAAGAATCAATATTATCTTTGAAATATTTTTGCATTTGTTTTACATCTTCATAAAATGAATATTCTGACATACCATATTGTTTACGAATATCATTTATTTGTTTCCAAATTTCTTTGTCAGATTTTTTATTTCCTGTCAATAATGACATAAGAGCACGATACTTTTTAGTTTTAATCATTTCCTTATAATGTTTATGAGTCACATTGACTAATGAATTATAAATCTGTCTTCCAATTTCAAAACATTTATTTAAAATATCTTCTTGATATATTTCTGTTTTCAAAGGAAATGTAACAATAAAGTTTGCCATAATATTCACCTCGCTTTCTAATGTATTATTCTCTGTTTAATATCGTTTTTTTTGGCTCTCTACATACCTTTTAATTGTTTCGCTACACACATTGCCAGCAGTCGAAACAAAATAACTTCTTGTCCATAAACTAGGCATTTTAGATAATTCAGCAAATTCCTCTCTAAGTATTTTGCTTGTATATCCTTTAATTTGCTGCATAATACCTGATGGACTTAATGTCGGTAAACAATTTAAGAACATATGAGTATGGTCTTTATCACATTCTATTGCAATAATTTCTATTTCTAGCTCCTTACATTTTATTTCGACCAGTTCTTTAAACCGTTTTTCAACATCTGTTATCAGAAAAACTTTTCTTCTGTATCTTGGACAAAATACAATATGATAATTTATCAAAGATACTGTTGTGTTTGTATGTCTATAATTATTTTCCATATACACATTATATTACATTATGTGTATGTTGTCAATATTTACATACACGGTGCTATCCATCCCACACCTAAAGGAGTGGGCTTTTCGCACAAATCTAATGTAATCTTTTTGCATTTCTAATTGCTTCGCACATTAATTCTTCCAATTTATTATCCTCTAACTGATACATATTGTATTTCTACTCCCTTCAATCTGCTCACTAATAAACATTCATTAACAAACTATATTTCTTTCATTATACTCATTAATTCATCAAAAGAAAGTTCGTGTAGGCTTCCGTCTTTAGATTTTATTAAAGGCTTATTTCCTAACTTAGTTGTTTCAAAATTAAAATCTTTACAAATCTTAAAAAATAAATCTTTGTCAAAATTTTTAGTATTAGTTTTTATTTGAATCTCCCCTCTTTATTATGTTGTTGAATGAATAGTGTTCTTAGTTTCATTTAAACTTTAATATTTATTATTATTCTTACGTTTCCTATCCTAGCCCCACTTTAATTGTCATTCTATTACTTTCTTATAATCCCAATCAATATTTATCCCACAGCAAGGGCATTGTGGCGTTCCCTTCGGAAATGAAAAATTATTGAATTGATTATCTTCGTCTAACACTTTATTTGGGTATTCCCTAGATAAACTTTCACATAACTGACAACTGTATTTAATTTTTTCAGGTTCATTTTCTTTTTCATAATGACGCTCTATGGGTCTTAATTTAACTTTTTGTCTTTCTACATACTTTGCACCGTCTACTTTGAACATCACATCACTTCTCATTAATGACACAATAATAACCTCCCTCCTATTAGTTTTTTGAAGTTTACTTTCCCCATTTAATAGCAGTATTTCCTACTACCTGCTTCCTAAAATTATATTCATCTTGATTTTTAAATTTCAGTTTCTTTCCATATCTTAATCTTAATCTTACTGATTATTTAAGGTTATTAAAGCAATTATATCTGCTACAGATATACCTTTTTCTTTTGCCTTTTCAATAATTCTATCGTTGTTTGGCTCAAAACTTTCATAATTGTTACATCCCCACTCGCACCCCTCAAACTCATCGTAGCTTTTACAAAAATTACACTTCCTAAATTCGGTATACATTCTAATTACTCCTAACTAATTGTACAATTCAACTGTTTTTTTATAATTCCTTTGCAATTCTCTTTAACACATCTCCACCTTCAAATTTTTCAAGCTCAATTCCATTCTCCCATATTTTTAAGATAGGATAGTCATTATATTCTGGATTGAAAAATTCTTTATTACACATCTGTTTTCTAATCATTTGAATATCTTCTGAAATACACGCTGTACGTCCTGTATTGTATTCTTCTAAAATATATATATTTTCATTTTTACCACCATCCTTTTGAATTTTCTGTTTATCCTAAAAAAATCACCATTTCATTTATTAAAACTCAATAATTGCATCTTCTCCAACATAATCCCATTTATAGCCCTCGGTTTCTAAGTATTTACATACTACATCAGTTATGCTATCAATATCCCTATCTCCATTATTTTCTTCTTTGTATTTTTTAATAGCATTTTCTGTTCTCAGAATAATTTCATCTGTTAATTCCTGTTTTCCTTCAAGCAAAATCATTGTCCTTTGAATTGTGCCTCTCCCGTCAATGTTTTCAGCAATAAGTTTAATAATCTGCTTCATAATATTTTCCTCATTTTCTTAATTTGAAATTTCCGCCTCACTCTATTTTCAAAAATCTTTTTTTTACAATTCAATTTTATCGTTTTCCTACTTAAATGTGACAATCAATAACTGTTACCATTGTGTTTCCATCTAATTTGTCAACAAATTCTTTAAACTCAGCTTCCCAATCACTCTTTTCCTTTTCATCGGAAACCATAGCCCACCAACCCATTTCTCCTGTTTCATGCCATTTTCCATTAGGCGTAATAAAAGCAAACGGTATGGTATCTTCCCAATCAACTTCACTTACATATGCTCTGTTGACTTGCTTTCCATCAAGAGTTCTAAGGTATTTATCCCACCTACCTCCAATGCTATACCAGTCCCATTTTGAATTCGGATTATATGTAGATAATAAATCACCGTTTTTCTTAATCATATCTTCACTATAATATTTTTTCATATATTCATAACATTCTTCGTCAGTCCATTTCAATCTCTTTGGAAATTCGTTTTTGAGATAATCTATATGACCCTTGTTATGACAATTTTCCTCATATTCTTTTGGATTTTCCAAATATTTTGCATATAAACCATTCTTATATTCATCTATTTCTTTTCGAACTTCTCTTATTGCTTGCTCCTTTGTATACTTTACATAGGGAGCATATTCATTATTTTCGTCAAATGGAGCAAGTAACTGCTCAACTGTTTTTCCATTCTCTTTGGTAAATACTAGGGTAACAAAATGTGACATAATCTGTTCTCCTCTTTTCTCTCTTGTTATACTTGTTGTATCTTCTTCCTTATTCTTAATTCTTAACTCTTAACTAACTAATTACCTAACTAACTGACTAACTGATAATAGCAACCACAACCACTCTGAATGGCTTCTTCTTCACTCATACAAACTCTGGATAAACTCTCTTTATAACTTGTTGTACCATATTTCCCTGTAGCAAACACACAGTATATTCTTCCATCTATAATCTTCCAATATGGACTATCAGTAGTGAATACATCGTGTTTTGCAAAATTCCCTTTATTTGTTCTTATGTACTCTTGTATTAACACCCTGTGAATTTCCTTTATCTAGTTTTCTCCCTTTAAACTCGCATTTTCTAGTAATAGTAGTATTATTAGTAGTAGCAGTAGTTATCTATACTTCTCCTTTAACACTAGAACTTGTCCTTTTATGTTTCTTATTGAGTTGTCACCTGAAAACATATTATCGTTAGGATAAAAAAATTTATCTGTTTCAGTCACATCAAACATATACATATTTTCCATAATTGCTTTCTCAATCTCTTTTTGGCTATTTTTTAATACAAAGTTATAACGATATTCTATAGATGCTAACATATCGAAACCAGCATATAAATGACCATTTACGAAATAAATTGGATAACCCTTTGAATGATAACTGCAAAAATCTACAAACCCACTAATATTAGGTATATTACTGTCTACTTTTGTTCTTTTAGATGGTTTGTTATAAATAGTATTTTTTGTAGTATTAGTAACTACAGTAGATTTTCTAGTAGACCTCGTACTATTACTGCTGTTTCTATTAGTATTACATCCATACATTTTCATTTCTTCTATGACTTCTGCCTTTGTCCCTCTTATGGAACCTCCCTCTGTGCTATGATTGTTAAGTATTTTCCAAATTATCTTTTCTTCTTCTCCTGTTAAACTAAAGCCTTCCCAATAGCTATAATCATTATTGTTATTCTTAATTAAAATACCGTTGATTTTATACATTTCATAATCACCTCTCATACTTCTTTTTTTCTTTCTTTCTTCCTAACTTTCTCAAATAAACTTCTTTTGCTTGTATTTAGCTAAGTTCATTTTACACACTTTCATTCAATCTTTTAGACTAAGCTAAGTGAAGTCGTATTATGCTAAATTAGTGTTCTTTAGCTTCATATCTATATTTATACTGACACTCCAACGGCTAAAGCACATTGGGTTCTTATATACATTCACTTTCAAATATACTCGAAAGCATATAAGACTAATGAATTTCTATAAGACTTTTGCTACCAATCATTCCTTTGGATGGATTAACAATAGCTTAAGGCTCGTGTCAAAACCTATTTATTTATATTTTCTTTTAAAGTTAAATTGCTATACTGCTTAACTTCTTTTGTCCAGTTAATCTATCTTCCAATTTATGAAGTCTATAAAAGTTTTCAAATCTTTCATTGCATTTTTCTATATCAAAACTCTTTAAATCATCTGCTAGATACTGTTGTGTTTGTTTGTATGTCTATAATTATTGTCCGTATTTACATACAAGGTGCTATCCATCTCACTCCTTTAGGTATGGGCTTTTCGCACAAATTTATAGTAAATACCTACCCAAACATAATTAGGGTTCACAATATCTCCAATATTTTCTTTCTCCTGACAACTAACGCTGTAACCTTTGTTCTCCATTACTTTCATATGTTTTAATCTTTCTTCTTCTGAGCTATAATAATATTTGTACTCTGTTTCTATAGACACACCTTCTTTCATATATGTTTTTAGTTTTAGTTCTTTTACTTTTCGCATACTTTTTATTTTTCTCCTCCATACCCTTCTTTTTTAAGAAGATATTACTACTATTACTATTTCTATTTCTTCTTATTCTGTTATATATATTTTTTTTAGACTTTTACATATCTTCGACTACTAATTTACCTAGTCCCCTACTTGTCCTCTTATTTATATCTCATATCTCATACGCTTCATCTATAACTACATAATCGCCACAACAATCACATAATACATATGCTTCGTTTGCGTAATCATCCTTAATAAAATTTCCTTTATCATCATAGTCACCATAAACAGCTTTATCAGAATCCTCATATGAACTTAGCTGTCTTGAATACTGTTCTCCTTCGTGGTATTCTATTGACATTAAACAATTTTCGCATACTATCATAAACATTACCTCCTCCCGTTTTAATTTCACTTATTTATAAAGTCTTAACTATGTTCCATAATAACAATTCTTTTATTGTACGCTCGGTTTCTTCTTCCCTACTTAAAACAGAACTACTCTCATAGACTTTGAGTTCTCTTACAAGCTGACGAATTTGCTTGATTTTTTCTTCTTGCGTATTATAATTATTTCTTCTGTTCATACTATAAATAAATCCCTCCCTTTTAACATTTATCACCCTTTAAACTTTCTTTTTTGTTATTTTCATATTTTTCCTTTATAAATTCTTTAAGGTATCTAGCTATTTCGTCAAATTTCTCCAATTCTTGTAATTTTGTAGCAATCATTTCAGCAAGCTGTTCTTTAGTATATGATTCATATACTTCATCAGGTGTTAAATTTTTATCTTCACCTTCAATAAAGTTAAACCAAAAACCATCAATCTGACAAGCGATGCAACTATCATTCGGATTTCTGATAATTTTTATTAATTCATCGCATAATCCCTTAAAAATCATTTTTTTTAATTCCATATCATCTTTTTCATAAACACCAATACAAAGGTCTCTATCAAAATATCCAATATCTTGAAATTCTAAATATCCATCAATCATTTCCCAATGGTAAGGATATTTTCTACCTACAAGCTCTTTTTCAGGAATTTTTTTCATAATTCTAATATCAAGTTTAAAATCATCATCTAAATCCTTTAAAATTTTTCGTAAATCTCCAACTGTTTTAATCATTATTTCATTTCACTCACCTTTCTTTAAAATTCTTATTTACTTTCTAAAAGGATAAAACTTTATCTTGTAATACTTTTAATACTTTATCCTGCAACTCCCTTGATGTATCAACTGGGCTATCTATAATTGCTGAACATACTTTACTAACTTCTTCTTGTGTAAAATATATGTTGTCAGATTTATCTGATTTACACAATTCTGTATAAGACATCTCCAATGCTTTTCTTAACTGTGTTTTATTTTCTGTTTTCTGTACTTTATCACAATTCTCTAAAAACTCTCTTAGAATTTCCTTTGCATCTTCTTTTTTCATATATGTATATATTATCCTTTCTTATCAACTTCCTAATAAATAATTAAAGTGCCTAAATAGTATTCTTTTTCTCGCTTATTTCATAATTGCTATACAATGTTTATATAATTCACCTATTGTAGTGAAGTTTTTAGTCCTATTCTCAAAGAACTGAGCAGTTAAACTTTTATATTTTAATCTACTGGGAGCTTTAAATCCGTTTTCTTCTATTTCTTCCGTAAAATCAAATACTCTATCATACATTGTCTTTTTTATCGTTTCTCCATTCTCATTTCGAAAGGTGATTATTAAATCTTTCATTTTCTTCGCTCCTCCAATTTCCTTTGCTTTGTTTTATAGTATTATTTGTTCCACAGTCGCTACTACTTCGCATAAAAAAGCATCGTCTTTTTCTGCTTCCTCCAATGTATCTGGTAAATTAAAGCTCTTTGGGTCTCTAAACATTTTAAACGCCTTATGTTTGGCTTCACTTTCATCCATACATTGTACAAAATATGTCATTTTCCATATATCACAATATGATATATTTATTACTAAGCCCATTTTTACTCCCTCCGTTACAGAAAACTTATAAAAAGTTTTAAACTTTTATGTTCCATTCCTACTTCAACGAATATGTTTTGGAGGGTTGCTTGCAACCCTCTACTCACAAGTTCTTGTACCTTTCATAGGCGTAAATTCCTGAATAACGAATCAGTACATATCTGTATTAACTCAAACTGAAAGTGCTATACAACAATTTTAATTTGCCCACTCTTGATTAATTCCACAAAATCTGAGGTATAATAATCAGAACTACTTGCAATGCTATCGTCTGCTTTAACTGGTACAAGAACAATCTTATAGTTATTCTTTACTTCCCTGTTAAACCTTTCTTCTACCTTACATAGGGTGTCTTTATATTCATTTCCGTTTAATAGAAACTTAAAGCCTAAACTTAACCCTACATTACAAACTTTATTAAACGGTACTATAAACCTTGCTTTCTCAATTCCATCAGTTAAAATCGCTTGACACAAATCATTTGAAGTAATCCATTCACCCTTTTCAACTCTTTCTTTTAATTCTTTCATAGTAATCTTAATCCAATTGTCCAAATAAACTTTATTGCAATTCCAAGTGAAGAACTTTCCCTTTTCATCTTCTCTGATTGTTCGTTTATATATTTTATCTGTCTTTGTGTCGTCAACCTCAACTGCATCGTGGAAATCATCGTTCCATACAAACACCTCTATTACTTCATCCCCACAGTTATATTTATATCTCATATTTTTTAATTCCTTTCTTCTCGTTAGCTTCTCTTGAACTACTAATTTCCTTGATAAACTCTCTCTTTTCTCTAAATTGTGTTCTATTATTCATCCATTAATATATATATATACTCTTACTCAAAATAAGGACAAGCATATACACTTTGATTGATTAATTGATTTCCTTAGATATTGTAAATTCTTGCTTACTTGCTTACTTACTTTTTTTCGCTGTGTATACTTCTTTTGCAACTAATTTTATTTTGCTCATATTTAAACTCTCTGCAACGGAGAAATCAGAAGTTGCACCCGACTATTAATACCTAACTACTTACACTTTCTGCAATACTGCTCTCTCCCAAAATGTAGTGCTTGTCCCATCAGTAAATACTAAAGAGATTGTATGAGGCATATATGTATCTATTACTTCTCTTACAACTTTACTTCTTTCTCTACCCTTTAGCTTTATCCTATCTCCTACTCGTACTTCCCAAGCTAATATATTCATAACCTATATAAACCTCTCTTTTCTTTTAAATAACATATCACCAAACGCAATCAACTTTTCTTCTTCTACTGCTTCTTTCACTACTTAAGTAATATATGTCCCCCTCTAAATACTATTTCTTATTGCTAATTTCTTGTTTTTATATAACGAAAATACAGTCCCCTATTGTCATAACCTTATTCTGATAAACTTTCTATACTTAACTTAACTAAATAAACTGAGTTAATAAACAATAAATAAATAAATAAAAAAGAAGTTCTACTTACTTTGTCTTGTCTTTTCCGTTTTGATTTGACATTTCAGCTAGAACTTCTCAATATTTACCTATCTAACTATATAAATTATAACTCTTTATCTTTGTCTATCTATCTCTCTTTCTTCTCTTTTTTTCTTTCTCTCTCTATTTCCCTATATAAACCTTAACAGTACAAATAAATCTATTCATTCATTCACTCGCTCGTTAGTTCAAATCCATTACTGTCGCATTTGGTAAATAGAACTTTCTTGACTTATAAAGCCTGTCAAAGCCTATTTGGTTACCGTTACTATCTTTTCCTAATCTTATCTTTTGCTCTTTGTTATTAATTATCACATCAAACAATACACCATTATCGGTATTATCAGGTCTTTTTGTTGATACTACAGAACCTTGTGACAAGTAACCTCCATTTGTTGTTACTGCTCCTACTAGGTTAGAACTAGCATTTGTCTGGAAGAAAACTTCCCTAAAGACTGTATATGTAGCATTAGTCCCATTATTTCCTGTGTGTTTTGGTGTCCAAGTAGGGTCAATTATGCTTGTCCTTACTGGTGTGTCTGTTCCTGTTGGTATTGGTGAAGCAAATCCTGTTTCAATTACAGCTGAACTTACTACTACTCCTATACCATCACAAGCCTCTCCATACCAACCTTTTTGTTGAGTTATTTCTGGGTAAGTTGCTGTAGGTGCTTGGTTTGGATTAGTATTATCTGTATCACCTGTATAATACTGATTTCTTTGTAAACTCATACACTTATTAATCCAAGATGCTCCTAACCTTACTGAATTTGTATCTGATGTTGAAAGTATCCTCTTAGCAAACAACGCTTTCTTATAGTCCTCTAACTTTGTTGCTGTTTCCACTTCTCCACAATCGGCTACTCCATTTCCATACCACATATCCCCATAAACATTACCTTTTTGGGTATGGTTAGAACCAAAATAACCTTCCCTATTTCCTAAGTACGCCATATTATTTCCATCTGCCATATTTCCTGCTGGCATATCATATGTAGTGGAAATTTTACTGCCTTTATGAGTATTCCCTGTTAGTGTATCACTCTTTAACTCTAACATATTATAAAAGTTTGTTACTATCTTTGTCCTATTGTTTACACTATAAACTATTGAATGTGCTAAGTTATTTTCTGTTGGCTTTGGTATATTACCCTCAGCATCAAACCAACTAAACGGAATTTCTAAACAGCCGTGTTCGTTAGCTATGTCACCTTTGTAAGCACTTAATTGTCCTATTGTTGGACTTGTGTTCTGATTGCTTCTTAACCAGCCAAACATTATCTTTTCGCCTGTACTCCATACTCTATAATATGTCTTTTCGCCTCTTAATAACTTTGTTGTATCTATACTAGCTGAATTTCCCTTGATATTGCTATTTACAACTCCGTCTTCATCATATCCTGAATTTCCTGCATATCTATTACTATAACTTGCTGACGGTTTAGTATAGTCCTCTTTTGACTGTAATCCATACTTTCCTCCACCTACTAGTTTAGTAATTGTACCATTATCATTAGCATATAAGTTGACATCTACATTGTTTAATGTAATCATCGCTGCCTGTAAAATACTCTCTGCTTGTGAGTTCTTTGCTGATAAACTATAGAAATTCTTTGCTGCATTTAACTCTTTTGTTCTATCACTACCCTTTGTATACCTATACTCATTGTTTGTGCTTACTAACATTGCTCTTGTTGTCTCTGGTAAGTATGTTTGCCATACTCTTATTCCTATCTTTGTCCTATTCGCTCCATCTACTGTACTAGATAAACTACCTGTATTCAGCATATAAATAGCTCCTCCAGGAAGTACATTTCCTGCTCCCTTTGAGTTAATACTCCTCGTATGTGTTGACCATTGAGAGCTATTAATCTTTAATAGGTTGCTTACTGGACTTGTTGATGTTACTCCTACACCATTGTTTATACCTACATCTATACAGTCACTTGTAAGCATTGAGCTTTGGTTCTTTGCTGTTACATATACATCGTGTGTTGTTACGGCTGTCTCTCCATCAGCACCTGTTTCGGAAAATCCAGTCTCTTGATTTACTGTCTGATACCTCATCTTCGCAAATGGGTAAAGGTTAATCCATAGGTTTGCTATCTCACCATCTGGTGTCTTCCATTGGTTCTTATATGAGTTGGCATTTGCTCCATAGAATGTTAATTCTGATTTGTCTGAGCCATACGCCATATCACTTACCTTAATCCTAAACTCATCTAAGTCATTTAATTCTTCTGCTGTTGGTTCGCTATCTCCCTTTCCTACTGCATCTGTATATGTGTCTACAAATAGCCTTCCCTCAATCCTGTTAATATCTATTCCATCTTCTCTAGTTGTTCCAGTATTTGCACTAGCACTAATATATTTATCCCTATCTGAAATCCTATGTCCTGCTGTATCAGTTGTGTTAATATGTCGCCCACTAGCTTCATATCCGTATCTTAGCATATTTGTAACAGCACTTCCGTCTTGAGGTATTGATGTGTTTTTCCAAACTAAGTTAAATACTGTATTGTACATATTCTCTACAACACCAGCTCTCTGTTCTCGTTTATCTCTAGGTGCAATACCTATATCTGTACCTGAATAAAAACCATTTACATTATTCCCTTGTGTACCGATTGCTACATTTGCTATTTTATGATTACCATTAAATGCTTGCTTTTGAATTTCAGCTATATCTGTTTGTTCGGAACTTAATGCTGAGGATGATAGCATCGGTTTATTCATTCCTCTCCAAACCATCACATAAAAGTTGTAATCGTTATACCCGTGATAAACGTCTATCCAATACTTACTTTCTACCTTCTTATCAGAGTGAATTGTATATTGTTTACTTGTGTAGTCCTTAGAGTTATTAAATCCTTCTCCTGTACCTACTGTTGCTGGTGTTAAAGTTGAACTCATACCAAAAGATATTTTAGCTTTATCGGATAAAGTCCCTGGAGTAACTAAGTTTCCTGTAACAGCATTTCCACTTTTTACAGTAATTTCTTTCGCTACATACTCACCTTTTGAGTTTGGTTCTTCACAGAATATCTTTTTTCCTAGCTTTCCCCATTCCTTACCTGCTAATGTATCTTCGTAGTCAGGTCCACTTACTGCCTGTGCAAAGTATTGATTCTGCCCTGTTGTATCAGATTTGTTTATATCATACTGTGTTCCACTTACCGTTTCGAATAAACTCTTGCTATTAGTCGCTTCAGTTATTGATTTTGCATTTGAATCTATACTTGGAATAGACCAAGTATTTACTCTCTCTGCGTTTTCTGCACACATATTTATATACAATGTATACCAAGTGTTAAAATCTGTTTTATAATATCTTTTCTTGACATCATACTCTTTATTTGTATCTTTTGTGTACTCAGCTTCTGCTTTCATTCTTAAATACTGTTGTCTTTGGAAATATTGTCTTGCTAAATCTTTATAAGTTACTGCCCTTGTTATCATATCCTCTGGTAAATATGTAAAAGCTGATACACCATCTAGCGATTTTTCATTTGTTGGGTCTTCCACATATAAAATATAGATTGCATATTTCATAGGTTTTGGATTTTCCTTTATACTATCACTTGCACTATACATATCTGTACTATTTGGTGTCAAATCTGTTGTATACCCATACTTCCAATAATCGTGGCTTGTTCCATAGGTTCTTTCTACATAATCTGTGTACCAATGTCCATATCCTGTGCCACTAGCTGGCTTTTCTGTATACCCTCTATACCCAAAACTATATAAAGGCTTCTCATTTTTTCCTGTTGCTTTTGCTTTACTACCATTACATAAATTAGCTATGTTTAGCCTTGTTGTTCCCGTATTGTTTATATCTACAGTTCCATCACTTTTAACAAAAGCACTACTGTTACATTCTTTTCCTATTAACTGACTGTCTTTGGCTGTATTATTACTGAATGATGGTGATACTGCGTGTGTTGTTGACTGACTATCATCATAACGGGAAGGAAATAGAGCTATATTTAACTCTTTTGTATATCTTCTTGAATTTAAAACATCTTTCCAATTTGTTGGGGTCTTTAATCTTTGTATTCCTTCTTCTGTATCTTCCAACATATTCTTTTGAAAGTCTGAGTTAGCATAATCATAATTATTTGCTACAGCTGAAACTGGAATGTATCTTCCTCCATCTAGTGTACCTCCATCTTCTCCTGTACTAATACCAGTTAAATTCCCTGTCTTGCTATCCCAAACCTGTGGCTTCTCTACTACAACTTCTGTTCCTGTCTTACTTCTATACACCTCATAAACTGGTGGGTATTCCTCATATTTTACATAAATTGATGATGGTGTGAAGTTTGGTTTTGGTACTGTTAAACTCTCTCCTGTGCCTGTAAGTGATTTATTGTCTCCTGTTACATTTACACCTTTTCTCTTGATTGCTGGGTGCTGTACTGGGTCTCCATCTGAATGACTTACATCTTTTAATACTGTCTCTGTTACATAATCTTCAAAACTCTTATTCTTTGTTTCTTCTGTCGCTGTAGGGTCATTCTTTCCGTTAGAATACTCTATAACTACTCCTTTTGCTATCTTATCTGTACCTTCACTTGGTGTTAATGTAGCATACCCATTCTTTGTTGCTATTGTCTTCTTAAATACATAGTTCCCTTTATCGTCTGTCTCTGGAGCTACTTTTGTGGTATCATTTGTTCCATCTACCTTATTTATCATATTATACTGGTTTAAGTCGCCCTTTATCTTTACCTTTAATACAACTCCTAATCTATTTGTGTCAGGGTTGTTTTTGTAGGCTTCTACATCTTCTCTTGTCGCTACTATATCTAATCCGTTGTTTATTCCATTTACTAAGCCCTCTACAGGGTGTGGTTTTCCTGCATTTGACGCATCTGCATCCTCTATTATGTCTCTCCAAGGGTCTGATAAACCTGCGTGTGTCTTTATATACACATCTACATTGTTTGTAACTCCTCCATTATTGCTACTACTACTATCTAATATGCTTGTATCCAAGATTGTCCTTCTTGTATATGTATTCTTATAAACAGCAAAGTCCTGTGTACTATTATTCTTTATTGCTTCATAATACTTGTCTAGGAAAGCCTTATAGCTTGTTTCGTCTTTTCCTGTGTTTCCGTCTGTATAATCCCCATTTACACTAGCTGGCTTTACTATCGCTTCTTCTACTTCTAATGTAATTTCCTTCCCTGTCTTATCTTTGATTGTATAATACCTATTTACATTTAAGAGCTTATCTACTCCCTCTACAGCAGTCCATATATCTGGTATTACACTATGGTCAAAGTTTGAAGTCGCTATCTCTAATGGAACTATCTTACCGTCTACTTCTGTTGTCAATAAAGCATCTACTGGCATACCTTTTCCCCAAATAACATAGCTTTGTCCATATGAACCTTGTAAACCTAAGTTATACTTCGTTCCTTCTCCATCTGTATTTGTATTCTCTACTGTTCCTACACTACTCTGTGCTTTTACTAAACCTTTGTTCAATAAGTAGTTATTTACTGCTAATACTAGATTACCACTATTTGAACCTGCGTTTGCTGCTATTGCACTATTTAATACCCATACATTTGAAGTTAGATTATTTATGTAACCTAGGTACTTCTCTGTGTAGTTGGCTGCTTTTACATTATTTCCACTACTTCCTTCTGGATTTACCTGTGTTTCTACTGACTTTGGTACTACTATTACTGCTCCTGCACCATTTATTTTATTTAAGTTCTGTACTACACTATTAAACGCTTTATCAGTCTCTGTTCCTTTTATTCCTTTCTCAAACCCTCTTGCTAAACCTACTGCTATGTATGTGTTTATTCCAAATGTGTTGAGGTATGTTGACTGTATCTCTGCGTTCGCATTTGCTTTTTCCCCATAAACTGGATTGAAAGCCTTTCCCTTTATTATTGGCTGTACTATCTTCTTATCCTTACTTAATAAAGCATTTGGACTTGTGTTTGAGCTTCCTATATATCCCTGTGATTGTACTCCTATGTCTCCTGTGTAATTCCCTACACTTGTTGTATCATTATATAATACCCCATTATTGCTTGTCCCTAGTCCTGCTTCCCCTAGTAAACTGGCTGAGTCTTTATCTGTACTTAATAGCCCCTTCTGATTTTTAAATAAGCTCTCTGTTACCATTCCGACCCAGTTCTTTGGCATTGTGACATATGTCCTATCTACTAAATTATCTGTCTCTGTTTTGGCTACATGCTTAATTGTCATTGGATTTACTCCATAGGCTATTGGCACTCTTATAAACCTATCATCTGAAGTCTTGTTGTCTCCTTCCATTGCTTTATACAACAAATCTCCATTATGTACTGTTATCTGTCCTGTTGCTCCATCTAACCCTTTTGTCTTTGCTTCTGATAAACTGGCTGAGTTATTTACTGCATTGTTTGTATTCTCATCTAGCATTATTGAGCCATATTTATTATTCCATTTTAACTTATCTGGTGTAATTGAATATGTCCCTTTCCAACCTTCACTTTTTGCTAGTGTATTACTACTCTTTACATTCGCTGTTAATATAGCATAACTTAATATCTGCTTCCATCTATTTGTTATATTATCGGCTACAGCTTGACTATTCAAGTTTGCTGTTGTATCTAACCCATCCATTCCAAACCTATTTAATACATAGATGGCTAGTGCCATATCCTCTAGTTTGCTTTCTTCTCCTATTCCAAAGTTCTCTGTTACTATTGTATTTATTGCATCTCTTAGTTCTGCTGACTTTGAATCGCTATACTCTGTATCTACCTTCTGTGCAACTGCTTTACCAAACTCAGTAAATGCTTTTCTTACACCTTCTTTTTCCTCTGGACTTGCATTACTTAGGTCTACTCCTAATGGAATTTTTATTATACCGTTTAAAAGTAATTCCCTATTTAATGTTCCGTCATAAATTCTACCGTCTTTAAGTTCTTGACCTTGACTTGCTTGTGCTACTTCTAATGCAGCATTTACTATTTCTGTGATTGTGTTAGCTTCATTCTTCTTTCCTATGTATTCCATTGAAGCTGTATCTACATTCTCCCCATTCTCATCTAGGAAGATATGTGTGATTGAGCCTATGTTGGTGTTACTTAAACCTGATTTCATCATTTCTGAGGAGAAGATACCTAATCCTCCACCTACTCGCTTATCTGTAATTGCTGTTTTTGCTTTTGAAACAGTATCAAATGTACTATTTACTGTTGCTTCGGTTGTCCTACCTACTAAGTTAAAGAAGTCATTCTTTTCTAGGCAAGAAGCTCCACATACTGCCTTAAAGCCACTTGCAATAGAACCTGTACATTTATCTCCTGTTACACTATCTAAATACATCATATCTCTTGCTGTTGCAGCTAATTGAGCTGATTGACTTACTTTATTTGAAAAGCCGTCTAACTGTATATCTTTATCATAAAAACAATAATATGGAGCTACCATTAAACGGTACTCTCCTCTTTTTCCTTGATAAACACCTGCATCAAATATATTCTGTGCATCTGCTGGTACTGTATTCTCTGTCTTGGCTTTTCCGTCATTACTATATGTTTCTGTAAAGTATATTCTGTCTTGTTTACCTGTCAAAGCTAAGTAATTTACTAAAGTAACAAAGTTATCTTTTGCTATATATTCCTTGTTTTCTTTCTTAGCTTCTGTGTCTGATAGCTTATACATTAAATAGTCCTTTATCTGTCCCTTGTATGCACCTTTACTACCTACATTTATTGGTAAGTTAGCTGAAAAATCATATTTGCCATAATTAGAAGCTTGATTTTTCATTGTGTTAAATACATCTGTTGTTCCTACTACATTAATGTTTACTAAGTCATCTTTATAGTTTCTGTCATATACACCTTTTCTTGTGCCTAGACCGTAGGCTAACTCAGAATGTCTAAAACCATACTGTATTGCACTATCTTTTAAATTATCTCTTGTCAAATAAACAGGTTTTCCTATATAAACTACTTGCTCTCCACTTGTACTTTTATCGTATTCGGATAACTTTGCTAAATCCCATTCTTTAATTATGGCTTGTCTTCTATCTTCATTATTCTCCTCATAGTATGTCTTATCTGACAAGGGATAAAACACTAACTGAAGTTTATAACCAGTTAAATTCTCATTGGAGACAGTAAAGTACAACTTCTTTCCTGCTGTGTTTCCATTGCCACTACTTGTGGTTGTCGCTGTAGTATCTGTATAAACACCTAACGAACTTGCTCCTGCTCCTACTGCAAATGTATTTACTGGTAGGGAGGTTACAATCATTACTATAGCTAAGATACTACTTAAAAATCTGTTAAACTTACTCATATCTTTCCTTTTTCACCTTTCCTTTTAAGTTATTTTTGTGTTTTTCTTTTCTTCTGCTTGTTTGCTCACTTTAATTTTCTGTTCTTCATTTTCTCTCACATCCTTATCCTCTGTATGTATGTAAACCTGAATTAACTACCTACTGACTTACATTCTTTCTCCTTTCTTATTTCCTTTGAATTATCCCTCTTATATATATACTTTTATATGCCCTCTACACTCTCTTGCCCTAATTAAATATTTTTGCTGTATAAACTTATTTTGAGCAATAAAAAAGAGGCTACATCTACTGTAACCTCCAAATAAACTGTACAAACTGTTTATTTCAACTTATTTATTGCACATTATTCTTAATTATTAATTATTTAATAAACCTTATTCATCAAAATGAATTGAACCACCTTGCCATTTTCCTTGCATATAGGTATATGTACACCAATTTCCTAAACCGAACTTTCGTTCTTCACCTTCAGTTCCTTTATCTGTTGGTTTAAAGCTCTTTCCTAATATTTCCCAATCTGTCTGTGTATGTCCTTCACCTGTCTCTGGGTTTACAATATAATTACCGTGTGTTCCATATACATTCTCGTCATCTTTATCAATAAATCCTAATTCTACAGAATTTGAACCGTCAATTAATTCTTTTACTTCCCCATAAACACCTATGCTATGATTGTACCAAGTATTTTGGTATGTTAAATATCTTAAATCTCTATTTGCATCTAATGCTACTGGCTGATTTGCACAAAGGACACCACTCTTTTCATCTTTTGTTACTGTGATTGTCTTTCCATCTAGTGTAATAAATGTATCGCCTGGGACTGCACTTCTTCTTGTCTTATCTGACTGCTTTAATGTTGTTGGTGTAACACCTGCATATGGGTCTACTTCAACATACTTTTCTACTGTGACCTTTGCTCTCTTTTCTGGATAAACAGCCTTATCTATCATAATCGCTGAGTCTTCTCTTGTTAAGTATTTATTTGGGTAGAACTTTGCTTCACTATCTCCCTGTAAAATACCTGCTTCATATAAACTTAAAATATCATCTGGGTGGGCACATCCTGATACAGACTGTGGATGTCCGTCTGGTACATCTGTATCTGTTAATTCACTCCAATCTCCAATGAGCTTCTTACCACCATTTCTATTCTCGGCTACGCCCATTGTTACATAAA
>ERZ838827.261-NODE-261-length-73657-cov-13.994525_pt1 | contig 73657 bp, 65 predicted proteins | sample MGYA00519881_ERZ838827 | MGnify/ENA primary metagenome ERZ838827 (study PRJEB31850, sample SAMEA3708842) | human gut metagenome | biome: human gut; feature: human-associated habitat; material: faeces | place: China | collected 2014 ...
GCAAAATCATCCACTCCAATAATGCTTCCACATGGAACTTCCGGTTGTGCTACATCAGAAGAATCGAGAATCCAAACGGTTCATACAACGCAGTCAGGATGTTTGTGATAATCTTCCCGAGTAAATCAATCGTTTCTTTCATCGCTGTTTACAGATCACTGAACAGGTCGACCTTGTATACACCGTTCTCCAGCATCTTCTTAAAGCTGTCCTTTACTGCTGCGACATCCTCGTGATAGGTCATGCCATACCAGGTATCGTTGGTTTTCAGAACCTTCACGGACATCTTACCCTGCTCCAGCAATTCACCGATGAAGATAGGAATCAGATACTCTGCCTTTAGCGGATTACCCGGTACTTCCTTCTCGAAGAATTCTTTGAAGCCTTCTTCCAACACCTCTAAGAATGCCGGTGTCAGACCCCACATATTCATAGAAACCAGAGAATCAACATCAATCACTTTTCCGTCTGCTTCTGCCCCATCCACTGTTTTTACGATGTTCTTAGTCTCCACAACCTCGGTCAGGTTGTTCTGCTCATCCATCTTGCAGATACCACGGGTCACGCCACCATTATCGGACAGCGTATTCTTCAGCACAAAACCTGCCATACAGGACTTTCTGCCATTCACCAGATACTCATGAACCGCCTTAAAGCCTTCCTTGCCATAATAATCGTCTGCATTGATCACAATAAACGGAGTCTTGATGACCTTCTTAGCGGCAAGCACGGCCTGACCGGTTCCCCACGGCTTTGTCCGGCCTTCCGGCAGAATGCCGGGGATATTCTTAATATCCTGGAACGCATAGTCTACCGTTACATTATGAGCGGAGCAGATAGAGGCGATCCGATCACCGATGACCTCTTTAAACTCCTTCTCGATATCCTTGCGGATGATAAATACTACATGGTTGAAGCCTGCCTCAATCGCATCATGGATTGAATAGTCCATGATGATATGTCCAGCATCATCCACCGGCTCCAGCTGCTTGATTCCTGTTCCAAATCGGCTGCCTATACCGGCTGCCATGATAAGTAATGTTGTTTTCATAACTTCTTCCTCTTGCTATCTTTTATTCCACTGTCACACTCTTAGCGAGGTTTCTCGGCTTAAGTAAATGTCATTTTGACTTTCTCTTTACTAATTGTTTAATTTTTTCTTTTGGATACATAATGATAACATGGATTATAACGCCAAATGGAACCATCACAGCTACGTTTCCAATCAGCCCCATCCATGTTGTCGGCTGTAACAAATGTTCAATTGCCAAGAAAGCACCAGACATTACAGCCGCCGAAATCAAATGTCTAATAATAACACTATAGAAAATGACCGGGCTTTCATTCAAACACTTTGCAGAGTAAATCGGGTTAAACGTCAAATTAATAGCAGTCATGATTACTACAGTAGTCAGAACAACTGCATATGCACCCAAATTCGTATACTTAAGCAGCAAATACATAGACCCAATGTTCAACAAACCGCTCGCAATTGTCAAAAAGCAAGGAATCTTTGTTTTTACAGTGAGTGTATTCACATAATACACCGGCTGAATTACACCGGCTGTAATAGACCCCGCTACTGTGGCTAATGTCAAGCTATTAAGAAGCACATAATCCTGTGACGGCAACCAAAGTTTAAAATATAATGCTCCAAGTGAAAAGAAACCTGCAAAAGCAATATTAGAAAAAAGTCCGCATATTTTCATTGAATTTTGAAGCTCTTTTCTCAATACTTCTTTATTTCCAGACGCATATGCTTTTAACAGTCTTGGTTGAAACGGCTGAAACACCACTTGGTATAGCATAGTAAACATAGATTCTATTGTCTTCGCAACAGAAATTTGTCCAGTAGCTACTCCAGACAGCATCAGATTAGCTATAATTAAGTCCAATCCACTGTTAAGTGTATTTCCTAATGTATTAAGTGAATTCCAAATGCCATTTCCCATCATTTCCTTAATAATAGAAAACGAAACATCTTCCTTTTTAAATTTTAATTCCGGTGTAAGCTTAACCGTTACAATCTTACTAATTAAAAGCAAGACAACAGCGGTCGTTATTTTGCCTATTGTCACAAACCAAACTTCTGGTTTAAACAGTGAAAATAATATTAATAATACACCAGCATCACACAAATGGCCAATAACCTTTGCCATTCCTGTTATGTCCAAACGATTCTTTATGTATGCCGCTGCGCCATATGGTGTGGTCACCGTTGTAATGATAAAATTAATGTACACCAGTATAAATAGAACTTTGACCGAATGAACCAATCGATCCGGTATATTCAAAAACAGTTCCAGCTTCAGCGTGACGAGTGCCATTACAGCAAAAATAGAAACCGAAAGGATAACACAAGCCATCAATGATGAAGAAAAGTATTTATTAGCATCGTTTTTTCTTCCTTCATGATATGCAATAGATATATATCTCACAATAAATGCCGTTAATGCCGTTGTAATAATCGTTGCGTATGTGACTGTTGTATTTGCAATAGATACAAAGCCATATGCATCAATTCCAATATTGTCTGTAATATACGGCGTTATAAAAAAATTAATTAAATAGCCTATTACCACGCTCAATCCCGATATTATGATCGTTTGAGCTAAACGCTTATATCCTTTTCCCATCATTCTGCCTTTCGTTCTTAATTAGAATTTCTTGCTTCTACTTTAGCAATACTCATATCTGCCAAGCAATAAACGCAATAAAGAAGAACCCAGCACTGTGTTCCACCTAAGACAGTTTCAAAAAGCATCGTTACTAGAACACCGATCATTCCCATACTGCCCACTAGTTTGTCCTTCTTATCTTCACATTTAGATAATTTATCAAAAACAATGTAAATCATCGCAATCAATATCAAAAATAGAATTAATCCGCCCTGAAGCATTGTGTTTAAGAATTGATTATGTGCACTTGTATATGACAAACTTCCTAATGCATTCCGCATACCGTCATCGCCAAGCACACCCCATCCAAATATAGGTTTTTGGATAAAAAGTACCAGAGATCTTAACCACACTGTCGTTCGGTTACTAAACGTCAGGTCCTTCCCAAACAGATCTGCTACAAGCGGTTTTAGGAATGTTGCATTTCCGCCGATTATCACCACACTAATTACCATGTATCCAACTAAAATCCATTTTGGATTCCATTCAAAATCAAATATCGTTTTTTCAAAGAAAGACAGTGCAATACCGACAGCCAGCACTGCAACTGCAACAATTCCAGTACTAGAAGCAACCAGTAACATCGTGATGAAAGAAACGGTTATTGTATACAACAGTATAACTTTGTTCTTTAACTTACCTCTACTTTTATGAGCATCAGAAAACAGCATATATGTAATAATCAATAAGAGCAAATACCAAACAGTCTGGCTATTCTTATTGCCAAGTATCCACTGTCTCATGACATCTTTTGCTCCCCATTCATTCCACACATAATCTATTTGATAAAGGCCATTGGGAAACAGCACAATCGATGCCGTATTTGCGCTTAATATAATCAACAAAAATCCCCATATGCTTTTTAAAGCACTCTTCCCATATTTCTTTGTCTCCCATTCTACTGCACACAAAAGTATTATTATTTTCAAATTAGAAATCACAAAGTGATAATTTGCCTTGTCTGTGAAATTATAATAAGAAGAACACACCAGGAGGATACAATACGCAAACGCCATGCACATCCATTTTGATGGTCTATATCTATATTTTAGCAAAATACAGCCTGTTCCTATAAGCAGAACATTTTCAAGTGCATTCAGTAATGAACTTGAAAAATAATCTGGTAGTAGCATTATTGCCGCAAACATAAAAACAATCAATTTATTGACAGATACTTTCACTCGTGCACCTTCCCTCCAAACTAGCAACGTATTTTTAGGAGTTCTGTTTCTCCAATTATAAGACATCGTCCAAGCCCTGCAGGCAAAAACAGCGTTTCACCCTTGCTGAAGCGCATCGGCTTCTGATCAGCATCCATCGTTTGGACTTCTCCATAGCCATCTAGACACATCAGCACCTGAAATGAGGTATCCATTACCGAAAACGCAAAGCCCTTTGTAACTCGAATTTTCTCTGTCTCAAAGTACTTGCAACGACAGAGAATTTCACGGGAGCATCCTGGATAATGTTTTACCATCCGGGGTTTCTGACTTACATCCGGTGCAACGCTCATATCCATAACCTGAACTGCCTTGTCAAAGTGCAGTTCACGCTTTTTGCCATTTTTGTCCACACGGTTATAGTCATAGACCCGATAAGTCACATTGGAGCTTTCCTGAATCTCGGCAACCAGAATCCCTTTTCCAATTCCATGCACCGTGCCAGCACGCACAAAATATGTATCACCTTTGTGGACTTCTACTTTCTGTAAATGTTTGTCCAGCGTACCGGTTTCCACTGCCTTGCACAGAATTTCTTCCGTCACCTCATGCTGGAAACCATAAATCAGGTGCGCACTTTCTTCAGCATCAATGACATACCACATCTCTGTTTTGCCATTGTCACCCTCATGCTCTCTTGCATACTCATCACTCGGATGAACCTGTACAGACAAGTCTTTTTTTGCGTCAATAAACTTCACCAGCACCGGCAGTTTTCCATCTTCCACTTTTGTTCCAATATATTCTGGATGCTGTTTTAATACATCTGCTAATGCCAATCCCTTAAACTCACCGTTCGCAATGTAGCTCGGTCCATCAGGATGAACAGAGCATTCCCATGTCTCTGCCAACGGAATTAAATCAATTTTTTTGCCATATTCTTCTCTCAACCTTGTACCGCCCCAAAGATAATCCTTTCCGGTTGGCACCAGTTTCATGATTTCCATCGCACCGTCCCTCAATCAAGTTCAAACTTGATTTTATCGCTGACACTGATTTCATCACCCAACTGGACTTCAATCATATCCAACGAAGTAATCGCTTCGACAGTATGCTTACAGCCAGCTGCAATAGTAATCACATCACCTGTACGGAGAACCTGTTCCATGCCATCGACAATTGCCTTTCCCTTACCGGAAACCACCGTCCAGACTTCCTCGCGCTCATTATGCATATGGTAGCTCATTTTCTCTCCAGCCTTCATGGAGATTTTGACTGTCATAGAACCCGGCTGCACATCAATGACCGTATAGGTACCCCAAGATTTCTCGGCATACATTACCTCGGTTTCAATTTTTTCAACATATGGCTTCATATAACCGCTACGCTCTTTGTCTGAAATCAGAATACCATCACCACTTGCAGCAATAATCATATCTTTGCAACCCATGCAGAGAATAGGAATGTTCAGTTCATTGACCACATTGGTGTTTTCACAGGTCTCATCCAGAATAACTTTGCCCTTAGTCTTGTCTGCCATGACCTCAGCCATCATGTTCCAAGTGCCGACATCCTTCCAGTCACCGCTATAGCGCAGAACCTGAATGCTGGATTCTTTTTCGACCACAGCGTAGTCAAAACTAATTTTGGTCAGTGTGTCATATTTATTGAAAAGGTCACGATAATCCTCGAAATCGATCATACTGTGAGCCTTATCCAGCAGATATTCCAGCTTGAACGCAAAGATACCCGCATTCCACAGCGCGCTCTGAGCCAGATACTTCTTAGCAGTTTCGACATCCGGTTTTTCCTTGAATTCCTTGACCTTACTGACATTTTCGCCGCTTTCAGAGATAATATAGCCATATTTCTCGCTCGGATAGGTCGGTTCAATGCCCATCAACGTCAGATTCGCATTGCCCTGTTCAGCCAGCTCCTGCAACATTTTGACAGCCTCGTAATAGGTGTTATCCACATACGGATCGACCGGGCAAACCACGACCGCTTCATCTTCTCCAACGCCCAATTCATCGTGGAGATACGCTGCTGCCAATGCGATTGCAGGGAACGTATCACGACGGCAGGGTTCCACGCAAATAGAAGCCTTTTCGCCAAGCTGATTTTTAATGGCACTTGCCTGCGATTTGCTCGTTGCAATCGTAATTTTTGCATCTGCATCTACGGTAGTAATCTGACGATAGACTCGCTGCACCATAGATTCATACTTATCGCCATCTTTGAACAGTTTAATAAACTGCTTGCTACGAACATCATTAGAAAGCGGCCAGAGACGTTTGCCTGAGCCACCGGAAAGCAAAATAATATTCATTGTATTTCTCCCATCATCTATTATTTCAAGTACGCTTCCGCACTCTTGCAAATATCTGTTTCAACTTTTTCTGCCGTGTCCTTGTTCTCTGCGCTGACAGAGATATAAGTTTTGAGTTTCGGCTCTGTGCCGGAAGGACGTATCACGATAGAACAGTTATCTTCCAGTAAAAATTTCAACACATCGGACTTTGGCAGTCCATCCAAGCCAGGCGCATAATCCAGCAACTTTACAACCTTCTTACCACCAAACTCTTTGATATTTCCACGGAACGCCTGCATAATGCTCTGCATCTTTGCAAATCCGGCACTGCCGTCAAACTCGTAGCTATGCAGGGTGTTCAGGCAGTAGCCATAGGTTTTGTACAACTCATCCAGCTTGTCCAGCAGGCTGATACCCTTGGTAGCATAGTAGCTGAACATCTCGCAGATCATGTACGCACCATCCACACCGTCCTTATCGCGGACATAGGCCCCTGTCAGATAGCCGTAGCTTTCCTCAAAGCCAAACACATAGCTATCTGCTTTGCCCTGCTTTTCCAGCTTGCCGATCTGCTCACCGATAAACTTGAAACCGGTCAGCACATTAATAGTACGCATGCCATAGTGAGAAGCAATCTGCTCGCCCATATCCATCGTCACAATGGTCTTGACCATGACAGGGTCAGCGGGCATCTTGCCATGCTTCTGACGCTGACTGCAAATGTAATCCAGCAGCAACATACCCGTCTGGTTGCCGGTCAGCAGTTCGTACTCTTCTGCTTTGTTCTTGACCGCAATACCCACGCGATCGCAGTCCGGATCAGTGGCCAGCAGAAGGTCTGCATTACACTTCTTGGCATATTCCATGCCCAGTGCCATAGCTTCCTTAATCTCCGGATTCGGGTAAGGGCAGGTCGGGAACTTACCGTCCGCCTGCTCTTGTTCCTTGACCACTGTGATATTGGTGTAGCCCATCTCTTTCAAAGTACGGGTCACAGGCTTCAGACCGGTACCGTTCAGCGGACTGTAAACAATTGCCACATCCTTATTGACCTCTTCACCAAACAGAACGGACTGATTCTTGACCTCATTCACAAATGCAGTATAGACATCATCCGGAATATACTGAACGCTTCCATTTGCGAGACCAGTTTCAAAATCGCTGTGCTTTACATCAGCAAAAATATCCAGTTTTTCAATTTCAGCCAGAATTTCAGCAGCAGCTTCGGTAGTGATCTGGCAGCCATCTGCACCGTAAACCTTATAGCCATTGTATTTGCTCGGATTGTGGGAAGCGGTGATCATCACGCCGGCCGAAGTGTGCAGATAGCGGGTTGCAAAGGAAACCGTCGGCACCGGCATCAGAACAGACCAGATATTGACTTTGACACCATTTGCCGCAAAAACACCAGCAGCTACCTTAGCGAACACATCGCTCTTGATGCGGCTGTCATAGCCAATTGCCACAGAAGGCTCTGCAAAATTTTTCTTCAGATAGTCAGCCAACCCTTGAGATGCCTTTGCCACAGTGTAAATGTTCATGCGGTTGGTACCTGCGCCGGTTACACCGCGCAGACCACCGGTTCCAAACGTAAGGTCACGATAAAAGGCATCCTCAATTTTGGTATCATTCAGCGTTTCCAGTTCAACGGCAACATCAGCATCTTCTGTTGCATTTTCCAGCCAACGCTCGTATTCTTTTTTTACATTCATATTTTTCCCTCATAAAATTCACTCAAATAGCTTTACAATTTCCGGATTGATATCGTAGTAAGTATCCATATATCGTTCCATCTTATCGTAAATACTCATTCTGGTTTCTAAGCTATATTCTAATTCATTAATCGCTTGTTCAAATGCCTCCGCATTTTGAGGAGCAACCAACATCTCTCTATTATTCAACGAATAATCTTTTGCAGCAAAGTCGGAACATACTGTAGGAATCCCCTTGCCTAACGACTCCAATACTTTAATTTTAGCACCTGTTCCCTCAAAAACCGGAATAATGCTGACATCACATTCTTTATAGTATGGATCAACAGAATCAACACTGCCTGTCACTATTATATTTTTACATTTCTCACCTAATTGTTTTATACGATAATCCGGCTTTCTCCCGACTAAATAGAGCTTATATGCTGGATCACGTTTAACTAAAGGAATAAACACATTCTCGACAAACCACTCTATTCCATTAATATTAGGATACCAGTCCATGCTACCAACGATCAAAAGCTTCTTATCGAATTTTTTCAAGTCGTTCTTGGCTTTAATTTTGTTAAATCTTATTAACGGCTTTGCAAACACAAGATTTTTTGCATTAGGAAATTCCGATTTGAATATATCGATATCCGAATTTGAAATACATAAACTTGCGTCGCTTTCGCAAATCATTTTTTCTTCATATTTCTTTCTTCTTTCTATCCAATAATTTGATGCGACTGACTTTTTTGCTTTGTTTGCTTTAATATCTATAAAATTTTTAAATTCCACATTGTGCGAGATGTATATAAATTGCGCACGTGGACATATTTTTTTCATTAACGTATAGTAGTTGTACATACCGATGTAATCGATTACTACGATATCAGGTTCGAAGTTCTTCACTATGCTTTTTATCGTATTTACTATATTTGTATACGGAACCATCACTCCAGAATTATGTGAAATCCACTTGCTTATAGGCTGTCTAACTTTATTAAATTTACTCTTATGTTTATACGCATTGACCAATGTAACATCTAATCCATGAAATACACTATTGTCAGATTCAGCCAACTTTAGTTCAAGCGATGTTGCTCGTGCAACCACCTTTAGTTCACAGCCTTTTGAGAGTGCACGAATATATCCCAATGAGTGCATTGCTTGTCCACCTGAGCTTGGAAGAATAGAAGGCGTTATCCACAGTACTTTTTTCATTTTTTCTCCTTACTTAACTTCAAATTATCCAACAACTGTTTCGCTACATTATCCCATCCTAGATTGCTACTATATTGAAGCATTTTCTCGCATTCCTTTTGGTAACACTCCTCATCGTCCATCAATTCTAATATCTTATTAGCTAGCTCTTTAGGATCATTGTTATCGTATAAAAGCCCTAACCGTCCATCATCCAGTTGTTCTCTAAGTCCTCCCTGATTTGAAGCTACAACAGGCGTTCCAAACTCAAATGCGATAGGAATCACACCAGATTGAGTTGCATCAACATATGGAACCACTACAATTGTATTTGGCAAGGCAAAATAGTTGCCAACTTCATCATCTTTTATATAACGATTAATCACATGAACATTAGGTAAGTGTGAATATTCATCCTTATACTCGTCAAATTTTCCAGAACCCAAGATAGTGAGTTCTATATCTGAATTTTGACTAACAACTCGATTATAAGCATCCGAAAGAATATGCAATCCTTTATACTTTTCTATTCTTCCAAAGAAGAGAAGATGATATTTTTTCTTATACTCGGATTGAATTCTAGAATATTCTTTTGTAATTTGGTACATATTCATCCTTCCATGCGGGAAATAATGGATTCTATCTTCAGGAAAATCAAACTCTCTTTGAACTACAGGTATAAAACTCTTTGTTAACACAAATATATCATCATTTTCTCGATAAAACTTTCTATAACTCTCTTTACTAATGTTTGCACCACTATGCAGAATTGGATCATGACAAACGGCTGCTTTTAACCTGCTATTAATAGCCTTGTCTAAAACAGGCCCAAGCGTACTATAAAATGGTTTTATTGAGACATCAATCTTATGCCAAAATTTCAATTTTATAGCAATCAAATCAACAAAAATCAACTTAATTAGTTTGTCAATTTTATTCCGACTTTCTGGGCTTTTTAGCCAATAAATATTTTCTTCTGTAAATTCCTGTGACCACTCATTGGCGTTAGGAATTCTTCTGGGAAGCACTGCATAAATATTTTGTCCATTTTTTTTTAACCCTTTTGCTAATTCAAGTACAAATGCCGGCCCACTTTCACCAGACTTCGGATAATTTATTAAAATGTTCACTTTATTTACACCGCCCTTTCACTTTGCGAGCAATTTCAATCAATCCTGCTCGATAAATTAGCTGCTTGCTATTTTCAATCATATAGTCTTTTCTCGATATTGGAATATACCGTTGTACTGCCTTGTATATACCTTCATCTTTTACTGTTTTATAAAACTGTTCTCTATTTTTATGCTTATGTGGATAATTACAAACCATAATACCGTCATATCCGATTGCCTTTTCTGTGCTAACAGATTGCATCCAAAGCAATTTTCTTTTTTTACAATAGTCTATTGCTTTTCTTCCTCTATCGGTATTGACCATTACATTCGTATATCCGCGGTCATCATCTTCCAGTCCCTCAATCAATTTATCTGCGTTCCAGCAGTCATATATGGAAATATCTGCCGGTCTCTCTAAGCCCTTACATGGACACTCATAGCAAGACTGTCTAGAAGATATTTCCGAAAAGAAACTCTTAAGCATCAAGTCAACTCTGGCACTTCCCGTATATTTCTGACCGTCCTCAAAGAGTACTTCCATTGTTCCGCTATGGTAACCATATGTTTTCTTTCTGAAGCTAAATTGAACCGGTTTGGATTTATATTTTGCTTTCATCCATTCCACATACAATTTCCATAAATATGGAGATGGCGTACCATGACAAATCACTTCTACAGTAAGAAGATTTTCATAGTTTTTTTTCAAATAATTATTTAAGCCTGCAATTTGGCAAGAAGTTCCAGAAAAAGTAACAAATCGTCCCTCTTTTAAATTTTTCTCAACTCTATGGAAGATTCCTTGAATTTCACTTTGGACATACTTAGACCCTCTAAATGCAGATAACTCAACACCTGTGTCATCTGTACAAGCATGAACAATCTGCATCTTATTATCACAAACACAGCCATATGCCACACCATTTTGCTCTAATGCATACATCGCAAGTGCAGAAAAAGCTCCGCCAGATGTGCTATTATCCAGAATTTGATCCTCCGAATTTCGCACAACCAAGCTCTCTATAGCAGGATTTTTTTTGAATCCGGTAATAAACGGGCATACCCTCTCACATGCTCCACAGTTTACACATTTTCTTTGGTCAACTTTGGGATATAGAAATCCCTCTTCATCTGGGATCATCTCTATACACATTTTAGGGCACGCACTTTGGCAGGCAGTACACCCACAGCACTTACTTTTTTCCTTTATCTCTATCATCCTGCTATGCTTCCTCCTATATATCGCCTTGGAATGCTGTATCAATATATTGATTCGTCGTTTTTTGTAGCAACTTCAATTTACAATTCACTTCTGCGTAGTTTATATCCTTCTGGATTTCTAAAATATCACCTAAATATCTTCTATCACTGACACCGAGGTTCTGACAGAGAGAATCGATTCTGGAATTTTTCGATGTTGCACTTGTATTTGCATACCGATTAAAAATCATGAACTTTTTCTCGTTGATGATTGAGAAACACGTTCCATGAAAAGAGTCTGTGCATACATACTCTGCTCCTCGTATGAAATTTAAGAACCGGTTCGGAGCCACATCGTAAGGCGCATAATCTCCAAATGTCTCATCGTTTTCAACATATTGATCCATGTGGCGCAAAGCTACAATTTTAAGGCCTGTTGATTTCGCCAATTTCTGAACCTGATTTCTATATCCTGGATTTGCCCCCAAGAAATATGCAAAAATGTACGGTTCACTCATTTCCTCTTTGACCGGGATCAATTTTTCCCACTGTTCTTTATTAAAGTTAAAAACAGGGTCCAGAATTACGGGAACATCCAATCCTGTCAGTTCTTTTACAATTTCACTGCCTCGGTTTTCTCTCATACTAATGTAATCCAACCGCTTCAGGAAATTTGCTGTTCTTCTTTTCTGATACCACGGAATCTGACCGACACCAAAACTTGAAGCATACGAAATTTTTCTGATTTCATCTGGAACGAACATCAGATTATAGAAATTCGTAGGCAATCCCGCCGGTGACCAAAGTTGATCACTTCCAGTCACAACTGCATCGTACCTTCTTGCTCCTTCACACAAAGCCTTATATCCGCAAAACTCAGGTGACAACTTTGTAAAGGCTTTATTCTTAAACTGTTCAAATGCTTTCATCCGAACTGCATCATTTTTTGCAAATTCCGGATGCTTTTTCATCCCCTGCCTTTTCAAAAAGGCTTCATATTTGTCATTTAGAAGAATTCCATTTAAAAGTCGTGGAATGGATTTTACTTTTTCTGCAATGGTAAGTTTCTTCTTATATCTTATCAATTCATAATCAATTCCACGAGATTCAAGCATCTTCACTGTTGCAAAAGCCTGCAACATTCCACCATAATTCTCGTGAAAGTATTTAATGCATACGCCTATCATTTACTTTTCTCCTGTCCACTCAGCAAATTTTTATAGATAGCTGTCATTTGCTGGTGTGAAATCTCCATTCTAAACTCTTCCGCTTTTTCCACACAGGCCTTCTGCATCGAAGATCTGACTTCTCTATCACTTAGCAATTTGATTCTCTCTGCAAAAGCATCCGCATCCGTAGGCGCACAGAGGTATCCAGTCTCACCATCTACAACATAGTCCTTAATACCCTGAACATCACTGCCTACTACAGGTACTCCAGATGCTAGAGCCTCAATTCCCGCCAGTCCAAGTCCCTCTCGCAGTGATGGGAGAACTGCAATATCTGCACAACGATTTATTTCTGGGATATCTTTTCTGAAGCCCAAAAAGATCACTCTGACTTCTTTTTCTTCGGCATATTTTTTCAGAAAATCATAGGTTCCCAAATTGCTCATAGCCTTGCCACAAATTAAAAAGACATATCTTTGATCCGCAAGCTTTTCTAATGCATCAATAATGACCTTATGGTTTTTTCGAGTAGATAATTCTCCGACTTCCAGAATCGCAATTTCATTTTCTGAAAGTCCCAATGATTTTCTATAGATTTCTCGATCAATTTGACACTCATGATATCTTGATGTATCTACGCCAACTCCATTAATATGATAGACGTTTTTACATCCCATCTTTTTCATTTGTGCATAATCTTCTCGATTGATTGTTATAATGCCATCCGTCATCCATGAGCAAAGCCACTCTACACCCCCATAGACGATTTTTGTTTTTAGAGAAGATCCCTTTGGGAACGTCAAACCGTGTGTAGTATAAGCCACTACGCATCCTCTTTTTCTTTTGGGGCTCGTGGCCATTCTGACAATTGCTCCCGGAATAGGAGTGTGGACATGGACAAAATCGAATTGATATTTATTTAGTAATTCTTTATACTGTTTATATGCTGTTAAGCTTTCTTTGCTTATCGGAGACGTTGATGAAAAATCGATTTGATGAAACGTAACTCCAATAGATGCAAATCGTTCCTCAGGTACAAAGGTAGAAACCGAATTTCCATTTGCTGCACAATGTACTTCATATCCCATTTCTTGCAACAGCTTCATATCCGGAATCAAAAAACCATTTAGAAATCCACCCGTTGCTGCTACTATTAGTGCTCGCTTCATTCCTTTCTCTCCTTTTACTTTTTCATCTGCTGTGCGATATCAGCATCCACGATTTCCTCGCCAGTCTTATGCTTCAGCTGCTCTTTGGATGCCTCACTCAGACCATTGTTGATCACACAGTTCATATCGCAGGTACTGCACTTATCCAGATCCTCTTTAGTGACTTTGCCATCACGGTAATCACGGCAAATCTTCAATTCATACATAGAGTACGGATGCTTGGTGAACAGTGCCTTGAACTTATGTACCAAAACCCAAGTAGCAGGTTTCCAGATGTACTTGTGCATAGCCGGAGAAACCGAACCAATCATCCAGCAGTCTCGGTCGCAGCAGCGAACCTTCTTGCGGACTTCCTCTGCCTGCGAGCTGTTCCATAGCTCGTCCCAACTCTGGGTATTCAGGTTGCCCATGACTTCCTTGTCCTTGGTGCCGTTGCAAGGCATAACATCACCATACGGGTCGATGAAGAAGGTATCGAAGCTCATATCGCAAGGCAGCAAACGCTTCTGGCCGTAGATGTAATTGATCAGACCGTGGTTAAAGTATGCACGGAACCACTTCTTCGGGCTGTTGCTACGGAGCAGTTCATTGACCAGATTCTCAAAGTTCTTTGCCACCATCGGACGGTCGTGGATGATGTTCTTCGCCTCAACGAAGTAGAAGCTGTTATGCAGAGAAGCAGTTGCAAACTCCATGCCCATCTCATCGGAAATCTTGTACAAAGGAACCAGATCCGGGGCATTCTTATCCTGAACGGTCATGCCAAAGCCAACATCCTTCATACCCATTTCACGCAGCTTCTTCAGCGTACCGTAACCACGCTGGTAGCCATTCTGCAGGCCACGGATTTCGTTGTTGGTCTGCTCCAGACCCTCGATGGAAATACGGATACCGATCTGCGGGAACTCCTTGCACAGATCAACGATACGATCTGTGAAGAAACCGTTGGTAGAGATAACGATACGATCAGACTTCTTGTACAGTTCGCGCACGATATCCTTCAGGTCAGTACGGATGAACGGCTCACCGCCGGTGATGTTGGTAAAATACATCTTCGGCAGTTTCTTGATGGTTTCGATGCTGATTTCTTCTTCCGGCTTGGAAGGTGCTTTATAACGGTTGCACATAGAGCAACGAGCGTTGCAGCGGTAAGTGACGATGACCGTACCATTTAACTTCTTTTCTTCAGACATGATTAACTCTCCTATTAACAATCAAAATTTCAATTTTATTCAAAAAAACACTTCGCATATACCGAGAACACCACGGAACCGCAGATGACCGCAACCGCTGTAAAGATATATGCAAGTAAGCCATTACCAAACAGATGGACAAATCCACTGACCATCATGAAAAGGAAAACGAGGTTTGTGAATGATGGTATCAGCCGTTCAAACACAAAACCTCCCAATTCATATTTTCCATTTGCGAGAATGTGCATTAGAACGATGCCAATGATGGCATATGCTTTCATTCCATCGATTCCCTCATATCTCTCTTTTGTATTTATCGTTTCATTCATACTCATATTCCAAATTTTTCAAAGAATCTATCCGTTCGTGTCCGTTCTGAATGTATCACCTCATATACTTTTTCGTAGTCAATCGGCCTCTTCATCTTTTCAGAAATATACACGGCATCCTCAGATGTGACCATCCGATCTTCCAAGTGCAGCATCGACATTAATGAATAGAATCGATCATTTTCAGCAGCACCCGATCCCTTCTGTACAAAGAACAAAAATTGCTTTTTGAAAATGATGCAAAACAGCATTCCATGATATGTATTGGTAAAGATACAGTTAGCATTTTTATAAAGAGCAAGCCATTTCTCAACAGTTGGGAAAATCGGATTTTCATTCAAAAACAATGTGTAATTAGACGGAGAAGTTACTATTAGCTTCATATTTTCATCCACTGCATATCTCTTTATTTCATCAAATGAAACATTCTTTTTATCTCCAAGATTCAAGAAATAACAATAGCAATAATTTTTTTCTTCATTGTTTGCATATGGATATTCATCCATATCAAGCAAAAGCGTTGGATCAAGAACTTGAACTGCCTTTTTATCCACGACTGACTCGACCATATTAACTGCGGTCTTTTCTCGCACACTAATACCATCGAATCTACTCAGCCACGGCTTGATTTTTTCAGCTATTTCCTTTGGTAAAGACGTTCTTCCAAAGCTTGCAGCATATGAAAGTTTGATTGCTTCATCTGGAGCATAATTTAAAAATCTACTTCCCGTTGGATTTCGCCATATTTGATCACTCCCCGCAATAAAGCAGTCTGCCTTCGGACAATTTTTATACATTGCCTTTTCCGAAATATAACCCTTCTTGGATACAGCAATATTCTTCTTAATAAATCGTCCCATTTCAAACTGTGCCGCTGCCTTGGCACAGAAAGGCTTAAAATATTTAATGTTTTTCAGCCTTTTCATAATTAAAACCGGATTGGCACGATAGTCTCTTAAATGTTCTGGATCATGCCCTCTTTTTTTCAAATACTTCTGTAATGCATAACACTGCAAGGTTGATCCGTAATTGATATTTGTCCGAATATAGCTATATGTGGAATTAATTGATATTTTCATTTTGGTCACTCTCCCGATAACAGTTTTCTTAAAAATTTCATTCGATAAATCTGAACTCTCAGCTTATCTGGAATATGCGTCTTAATCATATTCTTCGCCGCATAGACCGTTCTCTTCTTTCCAACTGTATCGTTATAGTTTTCCTCTATTTTTTTATATCCCTCCATATAGTAGTTTTCTAATACAGCATCACGCGCTTTACCACGTTTTGATGGCTTTAAAAGATTCGAGTTATGTCGTGTTATAGAAGCCAGATCTACTTCGTACATAACCATTTTTTCCTGCAATTTAGACAAATACCGCATTCCCTTCTCAGTATTAACCATTATGCAGTTGATGCCTTTTCGGATTGAAAGCGCGGGGGCATTTCTTACTATGAATTCCGGATGTTCTATTTCTATAGCCCAGTAATCGCCAAATGTAAAATCGCTCACCCTGTTAGTATTTGACATTTCACAACTGAAGCAGTTCTCACGCGAAATATCTCCTCTCAAATAGTGTATTTCATGTGAGGCTCCTTCTTTTGGAAAACGCTTGATTTTGATTTTATCCTTATCGCCATTTTCATAGTAGAAATAACAGAAATTGCTTCCCCAGCCAGCTTTTTTATCTCGGAATATATAATCTGTTATTATAATATTCTGTTCTTTTTCAACTTCTCTTAAATAGTCATTGAATATTGTTTTTGATGTTACTCCGTGGCATATTACATCTGCAATAATCAGATTTTCATATTCGTGGTTCAAAAAAGACTTCAATCCTAATGCTTGGCAGGGAGTCCCACCAAAGAGAACCAGTTTGCCATTTTCTAAATCTTTTTTGATTTGCTGATATGTTGTTCCTATATGGCTAAGAATATATTTTGAATTCAGGATAGATTGAAGTTCATCTACGTTTGTCACCCGAATATGATTTGCTCTATACTCGCCATTTATCATTTCTCCGGCACAGCCATAGCAAACTCCACCTGTTTCAAGAACAATTTCTGCCAACATTTGAAATGCTGCTCCTGAAGCTGAACGTTTCAGTTTTTCAGCATCCCTTGATTGCCCTGCATAGCATTTGATGGGACTGTGCCGTTCTATTTGCATTCTCCTAGCACACACTTTGGTACATAAGCCACAATCGACACATTTGTCATCGTTAATGACTACTTTTTCATATCCATATTTATTTACGCCAATACCAATAGCGTTTTTAGGACATGCATTTGCACAGGCCATACACGCCGTACACTTTTCCTCACAACAAATAGTGCCTTTCACTTTTTTCTCCTACCTATAAACTCTCATAATTTTCTTGTAATACTCATCGATGGTATCGAAGCTAATGTCCTTACAGTTCGCACTGTACTCCGCACACAGCTTCTTATCACCCCAGAGCTTCTCGATCTTCTTCTTCAGATCTTCGGCATTACCACTCTCGAACAGCTCGCCGGTCTTGCCGACCTGAATCAGTTCCGGGATGCCACCAATGTTCGCTCCCAGTACCGGCGTGCCGTACATCTGGGATTCCATCACAGAGAACGGGCAGTTCTCATACCACTCAGAAGGATAAATGGAGAACCGTGCCTCACGGATCAGCTTCTCCAGTGCTTCGCCTTTCTGGAAACCAACGTTCTTGATGTTCTTAATACCATTTACTGTCTCTTCCAGCGGGCCAGTACCGGCGAAGATGAACTGTACATCCGGCAGTTCCTTGCAGACCTTGATGAGTGTGCCGATGCCCTTCTCCTCAGAGAAGCGGCCGAAGTAGAGGACGTAATCCTTCTTCGGAGTCTCTTTCCACTCCACCTTGTCGATGAAGTTATGCATTGCCACAGTCTTTGTCGCAAACAGCGGGTTGCTGTCCATCTTGCTCTTCATGAACTCGGAGCAACAGATCATGGTGTCAATGTACTTGTAGGTACCCTTCCACTTCCAGAATTCGGCTTCCATCATGCCGATGGCAGATTTCGCCGTGGAACCGTGGATGCACTTTCCTTTCATGCAGTTCACGAAATGGCCGCCGAGACACTTCTCACAGTTCTGGTGGGTGTTCGGATTGTTCAGCATGTGGTTCGGGCAGACCAACTGGTAGTCATGTGCCGTGAAGATGATTTTACAATCTCTTCCGGTCTCCTTACGCCACTTCACGATTTCCAAGATGATGGAAGGAGTCAGTTGGTAGTTAAAATTGTTCAGATGACAGACATCCGGCTTGAAGTCGTCCAGAACTTTTCTCAGCTGCACCCGTGCTTCCTTGCTGTAGATGGTCTTGATCGGGTAGGTCAGCTTGCTCAGTTTGCTGCCGCCGTGGAAGTCCATATCAGATGTATAAGCATTGACTCGGTTGCCCACGCAGCGGCCTTCATGCTCCATACCGAAGTACTGAACCTCATGTCCGTGCTGCTCCAGTGCCTCACCCAATTTGAATATATACGTCTCACTTCCGCCGTTTCGGTGCAGAAATTTATTCAAAATCAGCGTCCTCACGTTAAATTTCTCCTTGTTCTATGTTCTATTTCACTACCTCTGTTCAGATGAAGCACTTCCAATGTATTGTTCATAAACCAGAGTGCTCCATACAAACGCAGGTAGTGATACTGAAAGTTTTTATGATAATTTCATCTGCTGTTGCTGAACCTAGGTAGCGAGATAAAAACTGCTCTCGCAGCTCCAAGTCCATCTTGAAAAGTGCCGTAAATACGCTATTTTTCCGGCATTTTCACTATGTACATCTCACCACCTGCGTTCGGTTAGAGGAGATTATTGATAATCAACGTTCTCATATACTTTTTCCTTCACAAAATCTATTTCATATAGATTTGCAGTGTCTGTTTCACGGTATCATCCCAGTTATATTTTTGGCAAATAAAATCAGCCGCTTCTAATTTCATCTTTTTTACCTTTTCTGGATGATCACAAGCATCCTGCAATTTTTTTCTCAAATCATTCTTGTCCGATTTTTTGAAAAGAAACGCTTTATCCTCAACTACTTCTGCGCATTCCGGAATATCCGATGTCAGGCAGCAATTTCCATAACTCATAGCTTCCAACAAACTAAGCGGCATTCCTTCCAAATCAGATGGGAGTGTATATAAATAGGCATTGCTATACAATTCCTCCAATACTCCTCCCTGTACAAAACCAGTAAATATGATTCTTTTATCAGTTCCTGCAAGATTTTTCAATTCCTGTTCAAAATCAGCTGTATCACTAGCACCTCCTGCGATTACCAGTTTTTTATCTGTTTCAACTGCCTTAAATGCCTCAATCAGATAACGAATTCCTTTTTCAGGGACAAGACGTCCCAAAAAAAGAATATACGAATTCTTTTTCAAGCCAAATTTTTCGGTAATCAATTTCGGCTGACGTACAGCTGCACGTTCTATTCCATTCGGAATAAAACAGGTTTTACGTTCGTACGTTTTTTCAAAATAATCCTGCACACCTTTACTGAGAACGATGATTTCATCTGCATACTTTACCGCATTTCGTTCTCCTTGACGAATAAATTTAGAGCCAAATCCACTTTTCCACTTTTCACGTGACCAGTCAAGTCCATGAACTGTCACTATCACTTTTTTCCGAAACAATTTAGGGATCCAGCAAAAAAAGGCTGGTCCCTCTGCATGAATATGTACCACATTATAATGCCCTAAAGCAGCAAAAATCGCTGCAAAAAAGGAGGAGGATACTGCTGCGAGTCCCTTTTTTTCAATTGTCGGAACCTTTTTAAGCCGAATCCCTTTATACTCTTTTGCTGCTTTTGTATCATACTCAGCGCCGCTTACATGGTGTCCGGCTCTGTTATAACAGGTAACCCGGTTTCCTTTATTAACCATCCTGGTACACAATTCTTCTACAACAATTTCAATACCTCCTTCTCTCGAAGGAATTCGCTTATGCCCAAACATTGCTATATCTAAATTACTTTTCATAAAGCGTTCCATACTCTCTTTACTCAGCCCCTCTATGCATTAACACAACCAGAACCGTCTGAAGCAGGATTTTAATATCCAGCCAGATGGACCAGTTGTCAATATATTCCAGATCCAACTTCACTACATCCTCAAAATTCTGGATCTCACTCCGTCCGCTGACCTGCCACATTCCCGTGATTCCTGGCTTTAAGCTTAAACGTCTCTTGTGATGTTCTTCATACTGCATAAATTCATCCAGCGTCGGCGGTCTTGTTCCCACCAGACTCATATCCCCCTTCAATACGTTAAAGAACTGTGGAAATTCGTCGATACTGGTTTTTCTTATAAATTTTCCTACCTTTGTAATCCTGGGGTCGTCCTTCATTTTAAACATAAGGCCGTCCATCTGATTCTGTGCCATAAGCTCTTTTTTACGTTCTTCCGCATCCATATACATGGAACGGAATTTGTAAATGGAAAAACGTCTTCCATTCCTTCCGATCCTGGTCTGTTTAAAAATAACGGGACCGGGAGATTCCAGATATATGGCAGGTACAACGAAAATGGATAAAATACAGGTGAAAATGATTCCCACCAGACCGCCTGCTATATCCATCAGGCGCTTTAAAAACAATTCTGCGGGTTCAAAAATTCTTGGACTGTATGTAAGCACACGGTAAGACCCGAAATTTTCGATCGCTTTCTCTTTTTCTGCCATTCCAAACGTATTAACCGTAACGTGGACAACAATTCCCAATGCCTCCAACCGGCGGATTAAGTCATTCAGTTTTTCACGTCGCATGGTGGGAAGGCTTAAAAGAGCCTCGTCTACCACCTGTTTTTTCAGATATTCCGTCAATCCGTCTGAATCAGACCAGAGATAGCTTCCGTTTTCATTTCTCCCTACCTGGTTCAACTCTATCTTTCCGTGAATGTGCATAACCGCAATGGCAGACACATCATAGTCGTATAGTCTTGCGTTAACTACCTGATTCATTACCTTCAATACATTTGTATCTGATGCGCAGATCAACAGACGCTTTCTGTTTTCCTGTTTTCCATAATACCGAAACAGCGCCGTCTTAATCGTGATCCGTCCCAGATACATGGTCAATATATTGAAAAGAAAAAATAATATGTAAAACTTGCGGGACGAATTGTCTCCAAGTTTAAATGCAAAAAGAATAAGTGTCAGCACCATAACCATATAAAAGTTATCCGTGATGACTACTCTCAGTTCATTCCATCGGTTTCGCTTCATTATAGGCTGGTCCGGCTGATAGAATAAAATAACCACAATGTAAATAAAAAGCATCAAAATACAGCCGTACCAGTTTCCCAGCTGGAAGTCCCCTGCATCCAGAGAAGCAAATCTGCCCAGCAGGGCAAGTATAAATGATACAACCACAGCAATGGCGTCTGCAAACATATAAAATGATTTGTTCCGGATCAGCATAATCAATTACTCCTCACTGTGGTTCTTTTTTAAAATTCCTGTCCCCATAGCTGTCACAAAACCAAAACAGGACGCCAGAAAGAGCAGTTCATATGCCAGTATGTCCCAGTGGATCCTGTCCTGAGCATACTGGACGTCCTGTAATGTAATACAGTTTCTGATCTGAAATACAGACCATACCATCAGTACAACCATCAAACATTCCATCATTTTTCTCATACTTGCAGATTTCATTAATATGTCCCCCTTTTCCTTTGTGTGTTTTCAAAACAGCGTTTTGTGACTGCGCCGGCCTCACGATCATGGAAACCGGCGCAGATTATCCTTACACGCTCTGTCAGCGCTTATAGATAACCGAAAATGTTCCCGAGTTCGGGATGGTCACATGGATCATCTTCTTTGCCACATCCACAGATGTAGGCGTGATCAGCTCCCACTTGGAAGTCATGTTGTTGTAGAAGAGCACCTGTACGGTTCCCAGACCCTCTACCAGATTTGGGACATACACAGGCATATTGGTAGCTCCTGTTTTTTCCACTCTGGTTCCGGCCTGATAGGTCATAACTGCGGTGGTTCCTACCAGGGCATTGTAGCCGCTTAAGTCCAGACCGGTTCCGGCCTCTGCCAGACCGGTTCCGGTATTAATGGCATTAATGGTGGATACAACGGTTTCCGGAAGTCCGCTTACCGCGCTTTCGCTTCCCTGTACAAACTCGATGCCTGTATCTCCTACTACGGCCTGGCCGCCGCTCTGGCTGGCTGTTCCGCTTTCAGTGGGAACCGTAATCTGGGCTGCGGTCTGTCCTCCCGGCGTGGCGGCTGAGGAATTTCCTGTGCCTGACGCTGAGGATGATCCACCTGTTACCTGATCCACGCGCTCTCCGATGTCATAATCGCCGTCGCTGTCCTCATTGGGAATCACAACTCCGGTTCCCGGACTGTTTGCCGCAAATACGGCTGCATACTGTGAAACCGCAAGAGCTGCTGCCATTGCAATAACTACTGCCTTTTTCTTCATGATCGTTCACCTTTCCTTTCCTGATAAATTTGTTCTATTCTTCAACCCTGTAAAACAGGTCTAGAACCATTTGTGTTACTCCTTCCGGATCCGGATGGTATTCGTCATAGATCCTTGTCTCTGCTCCTTCTCCCGGAAGTGTGCGGATATCATCTCCCCCCAGCTGCTGGCTGCTTCCAATAAATGCCATCATCATATCCAGATACTGATCCTTGGAAAGATTTGTTACCATATAGGGAGCTGCTGTTTCCAGAAGCTTTAATGCAACTCCCTCTTCCCGTGAAGCCTTTTTCTTCACGGCCTCCGCATAACCGGCGATATATCCCTTCTGGCGCTCCAAACGGGCTACGGCGCTCTGGCTTTTTCCTGTATCCCTGTAGCGCAGGAAAGCTTCGGCCTGATCGCCCATCAGGGTTACGGAGGTTCCGGGTTTAAAGGCCGGATCTCTTTTTTCCAGCTCCGGATCGTCAATGGTTACGGTTACGCCGTCTACCGCGTCATTAAGAGGTTTCAGCGCTCCCATGCTTACAGCCATGTATCCGTCGATCTGAAGGCCGTCCAGAAGCTCTGTCACCGCCCGGCACATAAACTGGCAGCTTTTTTCTCTTCCATCCCCATAGGCATAGGCCAGTGTGAGATGCTGTGTATCATAGCCCAGGATATTTCCGCTCAGATCTGTAAGTGGAATGGGGGTCATGGTGTCTCTTGGTATGGCCAGAACCTGTACCCGGTTTCTGGCCGTGTCCTGGGCGACCAGAAAGATGCCGTCGGACTGTCCCCCCGCTCCCGCTGTTTTCGTCTCTGTCAGAGGTTCTCTCCGGTCGATCCCCATGCACAGAATGGCTTTTACATAGGTATTCCGGCGATAGGTTTTTCCTTTGTATTCAATGGTGTTTTGTACCTGTCCGTATCCGGCTTTCCCCTCTTTCTGTGATGTACCGGCCTGCTCTCTCCAGAGCTGTGCCTCGGCGGCAGCCAGCTTTTTTTCCTGATACAGATTCCAGGAAACAGCTGCAAACAGGATTGCCAGAATAACCGCTGCTGTAACCAGCCATTCTCTCTTTTTCTTATCTGCTTTCTTCAATGTTTTCTCTTTCTTTTGGGGAATCGTATCCGTAACGCTCGTACTTACCGTATTTTCCGTAATATTTCTTATAATATTTGCCGTAATACTTCTTATAATAGCCTGAGCCGTACTCTCCTCCCACCCGGTTTAAGACTGCCCCCAGGATCCGGCATCCGCTCTTTTCCAGCTGGGATTTTACCTTCTGGGCCATACGGTAGCTGATGCCCCCGCTTTCCACTACGATCACAGCTCCGTCACACTGATTTGCGATGATCGCGCCGTCAATAAGATTTAACATGGGAGGGGTATCGATTATGATGTAATCATACAATTCCCTTGCATTTTCCAGCAGGACTTTGAACAGTTCATCCTCTAACAGCTCTGCCGGATTGGGAGAATAGGGGCCTGCCAGGATCATGTCCACATTTTCCATATTTGTATGGTAAATAACTTCTCCAAGCTTTTTCTGGCCGCTGAGATACTGGGACAGGCCGTTGGGACGACCGCTGATCTCATGACGCTTCACCAGTACGGATTTGCGGATATCCGCGTCTACCAGAAGAACCCTTTTCCCGATACTTCCCAGAGAAGAAGCTACGGCTACTGTAGTAGCGCTTTTTCCTTCTCCCGATACGGTACTTGTAAAGAGAATGGTTTTTAAGCTGCTGCCGCAGAACTGGATATTGGTACGCAGTGTCTTAATGGCTTCTTCATAGTAATAATCATTTCGTTCCGTATTTTTTAATTCCAGTCTCATCTCCATTTTTTACACCGCTCCCTTCGTTTTCTTCTTTTTTCTTCCCTTTTCGTTTTCTGATTTGCCGGTTTCATCCACATCCGGAATAGAAGCCAGTACAGTAAGTCCCAGATATTTCTCCACGTCTTCTTCTGTCTTTATAGTGTCGTCCATGATCACTCCCAGACAGATAATTCCGCTGATCAGTACGGCTGCTGCCAGACCGCCCATAGCCGCATTCTTTTTCACATTTGGAGAACTTGGTTTTTCTGCCGGTACGCCTTCCTCGATGATCTTGGGCGGAACCATTTCCATAATATCGCCTATGTAATCGGAAGAAGTCTTTGCCACCTCTTCTGCCAGCGCCTGGGCGCGGATCGGATCTGTATCCGATATGGTAATAGTGAGCACACGGGTATCTGTCGGATTTCCAATGCTGATCATACGCTCTAGTTCATCCACCCTCATGTCTAACTGCTGTTTTTCAATCACCTGCTCCAATACCGGACGGCTGGTTACCAGCACGCTGTAGTCCTTGGTAAGCTGGCTGCCGATCTGCAGGTCTGCCAGTGAGGTAAGAGTTGTTTCCTTTGAAAGTACATAGACCATTGCGGTGGATTTATAAATGGGCGTCAGCAGGATCTTGCTGTACAGCCCCGCTCCGAAAGCTCCTACGATCAGCCCCAGGATGATCAGCCACAGCTTCTTTTTTAAAGCATAGGCCAGTTCCAGCAGATCGATCTGTATCTCGTCATTGTCATCAAACTTCTTTTCCATGGTATAACATTTCCTTTTCTTTTCATAATAGTTTTGCTACAGTATCTTGTTTTCCAGAATATATCTCTGATTTTTCCCAAATATGGTGGCCGCATCTGGACAGCTGCGCTTTTTTGACAGTTTTTTAAATGCCTCTTCCAGCCTGGGCGGCCTTGTATCCGGCCGGTGCATATCGCTGGCGGCAAAGTGGATCCTCCCCTTCTGGATTTCTTTCAGGCACCAGGCTGCCGTCCGGTCAAACAGACCGCCTGTCAGGCTTTCTGCATTGACCTGCAGACAGGCTCCGCTCTGAACCAGCTCCTCGGTCCTGCCTGTTTCACGAAGGCAAAGATACCGCTCTGCGTGAGCCAATACGGGAATAAATCCGTACTGGACCAGTTCCCGGACTGCCCGTCTTATGGTCTGAAATCCATCTCCCGGTTTGAATTCCACCAGAGCATACCGGCTTTCTGCCAGTGTGAGCGCTCTGCCCTGTTCCAGATACAGCGGCAGTTCTTCAAAATACCGCAGTTCCTGTCCCAGGCTTATTTCAAGTTCCAGCCCTTTTCTGTGAGCCAGCTCCCGGACGCCTGCTTTTAATTGTCTTAACTGCTCCATATCCGTCTTTCTGGAAAAATGGGGGGTTGCGATAATATGGCGGACTCCCTGCGCCCAGGCTGCCTCCAGCAGACGGCCGGTTTCCTCCCAGTTTCTGGCTCCGTCGTCAATTCCCGGCAGAATATGAGCGTGGATATCGATCATTTCCAGCTGATCCGTCATTTTCTCTTTCCGCCTTTTTTCCCCTGACTGAGAATCGTCTCATGAACCTGATCGGAAAGTCCGTTCATAGGCGTTTCACAGTACTGGCAGTAAAGGTTGTTTAAATAAGGCACTACCTCCTGCCCCCACTCGTAACCGGACATATAGTTTCCCAGAAACAAGGGGACATAGTCGGGATTCCCTTCCACAAATTCGTATACGTCACAGATAAAGCTGCTGGCGTCCACCGCAAAACTTCCTCTCTTTTTGATCAGCATGCCGCCAATCCCGTTATTCTCCAGTATTTTCTTCAGCCGGTAATAAATCACCCGAAGATTATTTTTGGCGGTCTGTTCCGGTGACTGTTCATACAGCAGCCAGGCCATCTGTGATAAGGATACGCTGCTCCCTCTCTTATCCACCAGAACCGCCAGCATTTCCTTTGCCTTTTCACTGGAAAAATGGACTTGTTTCCCGTCTACAAATACATCGAACCCGCCAAAGGTTTTTATAAATATGTTTTGCCCTTCCCTCTGACTCATTAAATATCTCTCCCGCTTTTAATCGTATTCTTAATAAAAACTTAATTTTTATTAACTATCCTTTAATAAGATACACCATGAACCTTATCAGTACCGTTACAGTTTTGCATTGTTATGCATGTTTCCTGTATTTTCGTAACATTTTCAAAGTGTTTTTATTTTAGTACCGTTTTTTTTACATAATTTCCAAAAAAAGGACTGCAGGTATTCTGCCCTGCAGTCCTTTTTCCCCCATTACTTTATTATTCGTTCTGTGCTTCCCTTATTTTCCGGGTTTTAATTTCCTCAAACTTCTGGAGCAGATATGACAATGTAACCTCTGCCCAGCTGTACTCCGGCATATATTCGCCCATAAAGTAACGGTCTTCATTCTCCTCCAGCATCTCCCAGCAGTCGCACCGGATCCGCCGGCGGTTCAGCGCATAAAATCCGCGGCCTTTCCTCACGATATCTCCCAGCCCATAGCTGACGAGCGTTTTCTTGAGCCTGGACCACGCCACATGAACTGCCTGTCTGGCCGTTTCATCATCTTCCCCGTCCGAAAGAATCTGGGCCATCTCATGCAGGCTGATTTCCCTGCCACCCTGGTCTACCAGAACTGCCAGCAGTTCTTTTGCTTTGGCATTTGAAAAATCAATCTCTTTCCCCCTATAATACAGGTCAAATCCCCCAAATGTTTTAATGTAAACCTTTTCTGCGTCCACTAAACTTATTTTACGGTACATTTATATACCACCCCCCCCCCCGGTATTTCCGGAAGCAAGAACATATTTTTATACTAACACAGAAAGAGGTGTTTTTCCAGTAAAAAGATAGTTAAATTACTAATTTTTGAACTGTCACAAATTTTGCGACAGTTGCAGGGGTACTTTACAATTCTTCATTCAAAGCGTTATTTATATGCTTACCAATCGTTTTTATATCTCTACCAAATAATTCAGCCATTTGATTTCTATTTAACCAAACTGTTTCTTGTTCTACTGCAACAGGAAGCGTTATCATTTTATCACATTTTCCCACCATAGTCTTGTGTTTTATAATGAGTTTTTATTGAGAATACAAAAAGGATGCCAGTCAATATGCTTCCCTGATCTGACATCCTTTAATGCTTTATTTATATTCTTCAGGCCTCTTTTCCCTTCAGATATTCATCAATACCCTTCGCGCCTGCCTTACCTGCCTCCATAGCCAGGATCACGGTAGCTGCGCCTGTTACGGCATCGCCGCCGGCGTATACGCCTTCCTTGGTGGTCTTTCCATTGCTTTCATCTGCAATGATGCATTTCCACTTATTGGTCTGCAGTCCTTCGGTTGTAGAAGAAATCAGCGGGTTTGGTGAAGTTCCCAGAGACATGATCACCGTATCTACCTCGATGGTGTAGTCGGAGCCTTCTACCTCTACCGGTCTGCGGCGTCCGGATGCATCCGGCTCGCCAAGCTCCATCTTACGGACTACCATGCCGGTTACCCAGTCATTTTCGTCGGTCAGGATCTCTACCGGATTGGTAAGAAGGTCAAACTGTACGCCCTCTTCCTTTGCATGGTGAACCTCTTCCACACGAGCCGGAAGCTCTGCCTCGCTTCTTCTGTATACAACATGTACCTCTGCGCCCAGACGAAGTGCGGTTCTGGCAGCGTCCATGGCTACGTTTCCGCCGCCTACTACGGCTACCTTTTTGCCCAGGAAGATCGGTGTGTCATAATCGTCTCTGAATGCCTTCATCAGGTTGCTTCTGGTCAGGTATTCATTTGCGGAGAATACGCCGTTGGCATTTTCACCGGGGATTCCCATGAACTTGGGAAGTCCTGCGCCGGAGCCGATAAATACGGCCTTAAAGCCCTCTTCGTCCATCAGCTCGTCAATGGTTACGGACTTTCCGATGATCACGTCTGTCTCGATCTTAACGCCCAGCTTCTTTACATTTTCAATCTCAGGACGAACGACTCTGGTCTTTGGCAGACGGAATTCCGGGATACCGTAGGTTAATACGCCGCCCGGCTCATGAAGTGCCTCAAAAATCGTTACCTCATAACCCATCTTTGCCAGATCGCCCGCACATGTCAGACCGGAAGGGCCGGAACCGATGACAGCTACCTTGATACCGTTGGTCTTTTCAGGCTTTACGGGAACGACGCCGTTTTCTCTGGACCAGTCCGCTACAAAACGCTCCAGCTTTCCGATGGAAACCGGCTCGCCCTTGATGCCGCGGATACATTTTCCCTCGCACTGGCTCTCCTGAGGACATACACGGCCGCAGACAGCGGGAAGGGCGCTGGACTCAGCAATGGTAGCGGCTGCATCCGCAAATTTGCCCTCTTTTACCTCTGAAATAAATTTGGGGATATTGATGGATACGGGACAGCCCTTTACGCACTGTGCGTTCTTGCAGTTTAAGCAGCGGGACGCCTCCTCCTGTGCTTCTTCCTGTGTATAGCCAAGGCAGACCTCTTCAAAGTTAGCTGCTCTTACTTTTGGCTCCTGTTCTCTGATGGGTACTCTCTTTAAAACGTCCATTATTCGTCACCTCCGCAGTTTCCGCAGCCGCCGTGATGGGTGGCTCCTTCCTGAGCCTTAAGGATGGCTCTGCCTTCCTCTGTCTTGTACATCTGCTGGCGCTTCATGGCCTGGTCGAAATCTACCAGATGGCCGTCAAACTCCGGTCCGTCTACACAGGCAAATTTCACCTCTCCGCCAACGGTTACACGGCAGGCGCCGCACATGCCGGTTCCGTCTACCATGATTGGATTTAAACTTACAATGGTCGGAATTCCCAGCTCCTTTGTAAGCTTGCATACGAATTTCATCATGATCATGGGGCCGATGGCTACGCAGACGTCATACTTCTTGCCCTGATTCTCCACCAGATCCTTGATCACGTCTGTTACCATGCCCTTGCGCTCATAGGAGCCGTCGTCTGTGGTCACATAGAGATTTCCGGCTACTGCCTTTAATTCATCCTCCAGGATCAGCAGATCCTTTGTCTTGGAGCCCTCGATCACATCCGCCTCAATGCCGTGCTCATGCATCCATTTTACCTGAGGGTATACGGGAGCAGAGCCTACGCCTCCTGCCACAAAGAGATACTTTCTCTTCTTTACTTCTTCGATGTCTTCCTTTACAAACTCAGATGGCTGTCCTAAGGGGCCTACGAAATCCTGGAAATAATCTCCGGCTTTTAATTCCGCCATGCGCTGGGTAGATGCGCCTACGGTCTGGAATACGATGGTCACCAGTCCCTTTTCTCTGTCAAAGTCGCAGATGGTCAGAGGAATACGCTCTCCCACCTCGTCAATCTTTACGATAACAAATTCTCCCGGCTGGCAGGCTCTGGCTACTCTGGGCGCCTCTACGTCCATGAGATAGATCTTGTCCGCCAGACATTCTGCCTTAACGATCTTGTACATGATTTTCCTCCTCTTTTTCACTCATACCCCAAAACCGCAGATGCGCTTCTAATGGCATGTGTATTTATAAGACTCAGCTCCACGGTTCTATTCGATCCGGATGCTGTAGCTCTTCTCCCAGGTTCCCCAGGCTTCCAGCTTCTGGATGCCCGGCCGGTCTTTTAATTCTCCCTTGTATCCGTCGGGAGCGCACAGGCCGTACCATGGCTCCAGGCATACAAATGGATGGGTTGCCTCGATGGTCCATACGCCCAGGTATGGAAAATCGCCGCAGTCTATGGTCACATAGGGCGTTTCGTCAACCAGAAGGCCCACGCTTGAAATCTGCGCCCCGTCAAACATATAGGTAAGGACCTGGTCAAAGAATCCCTTTGTCACCGGAACCTGACCGTCCTTAAGCTTTAAGCTGCCGGTCTTTTCCTCCACCTGATATCCCTGGTCATTGGGCGCCAGATAGTGAAGCTCCTCCTGATGGTTTCCCGCTTCTTTTCCTTCTTTATTAAATACCAGCGTATAATCGTAAATGGTCTTTCCCTCAGGTACCTGAAAGGCCGGATGGCCGCCGATCATAAAAAGGAGCTCCCCGGAATCGGGATTTTTTACTCTCCACATCACTTCAATGGTCCGCCCCGTAAGCCGATGCCCTATCTCCAGCTCAAAATGGAAGGGGTAAACCCCATAGGTATCCGGCGTATCCTTTAACCGGAACCAGCATTCATCCATATCGCAGAGCAGAGGTTCAAATTCCATATCTCTGGCAAATCCGTGGGGCGTAATACCATGCTCTTTCCCCTCATGGGTATATTTTCCATCAAAGCTCTTTCCTACAAACGGGAAAAGTACAGGCGCATGGCGATTCCAGACTGCCGGATCTGCTCCCCAGAGAAGCTCTCTGCCGGCCTTTTTGTCATAAATCCTTGTAAGCTCTGCCCCGTGACGATCCACGGTGATCAGCAGTTCCTCATTTTCAAGTGTAAATACGATTCCATCATTCTTCATAAGTCATCCCCCTTTTCTGATGTCTGCATCATTGAATCTGTTGTGAAAATGTATTGCTGCATAGACTTCATATTATCATTTTCCAATGAATGTTACAACTGTTTTTAAGGATTTTGTCACATCCCGGTTCTCACATAGCGGCCAAAAGTATAGCAGAGGTCAAAATAAGTCTGTTCTTCCCCCTCCTCTGCCAGTTTCCAGTCCGGAGCCTGATCCAGATCCACAGGGAAACGCAGATCTGCGTCATAAACATAATCAATGGCAGTGAGATGAATGGTATCGCAGTAAGGCAGGAACTGCCGGTAAATGCTTTCTCCGCCCAGGATATAAATATCCTTTGGATCAAACTCCTCTAAATATGCAAGGGTCTCTTCCATACTGCGGCAGACCACAGCGCCTCTGGCCTTGAAGGACAGATCTGCGGAAAGAACCACATTGGTACGCCCTCCCAGGGGCTGGCCTCCGGGCAGTGTTTCCAGAGTTTTCCTTCCCATCACAACCACCTTCCCGGCGGTTTCCTTTAATAAAAGCTGGCGCTCCGCCGGAATATTTACCAGTGGGCGGCCATTTTTCCCGATCGACCAGTGTTTATCCGCTGATACAATAAGATTCATCTGCTAAATCCCCCCTTTCCCGTCCGATACCGGCTGCTGCTCATACAGGCGGAATTCGTAGCGGATCCCATTGTCCTCTCCCGTTCCCAGCACTTTTGTCTGCTTCCATCCCGGCTCCCGATCCAAATCCGGAAATACCGTATCCGCAGGAAAGGTATGGAAAATGTGGGTAATATAAGCTTTTTTACAATAAGGAAGAAATGCTCTGTAGACCGTTCCGCCTCCAATGATAAAAACATCCTCGCTGTCATACTGCTTTAAAAGCTCCAGCGCTTTCTCCACACTGCCGCACAGAGTTACGCCCTCAGGAGCATAGTCCGTATTTCGGGTGAGCACAATATTAACCCTGTTTTTTAAGGGCTTTTTGCCCGGAAAGCTCTCCAGGGTCTTACGCCCCATGACTACCACCTTTTCCTTCGTGGTTTCCCTGAAAAATTTCATATCCCCCGGAAGATGAGCCAAAAGCCCCCCATCCTTTCCAATGGCCCAGTTTTCATCTGCTGCTGCTATCAAATTCATGCACATATCTCCAATCTGCCGTAATGTATCCATTCTATCACATTTGCCTAAAAAATACATAACAAAAATCTCCCAGAATCATCATCCTGAGAGATTTTATTATGTATTTTTCGATATGCCTGGCTTCTGGAGTCTGGTGTCCAGAGCGACTTTGAAGGCCATTAGAAAATTTCAGCCCCTTAGTTTTTCTTATGGCCGGAAACCGGAGCTCTGGACACCAGACTCCAGACCTCGATGCTATTTCAAAGCACTCCCTTTGCCCTCTTTTCCTCATAATCCTTCAGAGAAGCCAGCGCTTCTCCTGCCATCGGATACAGAGCGATCAGATTGAAGATCGTCATCAGGCCAACGCCTACATCACCCAAATCCCATACGATGGTGTAGGCGGCCAGTCCGCCGATAAAGAGCATCACCAGCGCCAGAACCTTATAGGCGGTCTGGGCGGCCCAGCTGTCTCCGAACAGATAGGAAACATTGCTGCGGGCATAGTACAGGATTCCAAGGAAGGTGGAAAAACTGAACAGCCACAGGATCACTGCAATAAAGATCACACCGAACTTGCCAAGATGATATCCCATGGCAGCCTGTAAAAGATCCATTCCTGCCAGAGAGCCGGTAATCTCATCCGGAGCTAAGAGCATTAAGAATGCGGTACAGCTGCAGATTACAATGGTATCAATAAATACGCCCAAAGCCTGAACCAGTCCCACCTTGGCAGGATGATCGGTCTTTGCGGTAGCTGCGGCGCAGGGAGCAGAGCCGGAACCGGCCTCATTGGAAAAGAGGCCGCGCTTTACACCATTCATGATCACTGCGCCGATTCCGCCGGCCACTGCCTGGCGCAGTCCAAAGGCCTCTGAAAAGATGCGCTCAAGCACAGCCGGAATCTGGCCGATATTTAACAGAATCACTCCCACTGTGATCAGCAGATACAGACCGGCCATTACAGGCACAATGGCATCCAAGGCTTTTACCGTGGCATTTTTACGAAGAACGATCACAGCGCCCAGGATCACCAGTACAATGGTGCTGTAAAGAGGCGGAATATTAAATGCATTTTCAAAGGAGGAGGCCACTGAATTGCTGATTACCTGGCTGATGCCGCACCAGCAGATCAGGCCTGATATTGCAAAGAGCACAGAAAGAGGGAACCAGCGGGTCTGCTTCTTATTTTTCTGGAAAAATTTATGCATATAGTAGGCAGGACCTCCCCGGTAACCGCCGTAAAGAGGATCCTCTTCCTTATAAAGCTGAGCCAGCGTAGCCTCAATAAAGGCGGTAGTGGAACCCAGAAGGGCTGTGACCCACATCCAGAATACGGCTCCGGCTCCGCCTGCGGAAATCGCAGCCACAACGCCTACCAGATTTCCCATTCCTACACGGGTGGCAGTGGAAACTACCAGCGTCTGACAGGCAGAAAGCGCGGTTGTTTCTCCATCCTTCCGCTCCAGAGTAACCCTCAGCATATCCTTAAATAAACGCAGGGAAAGGAAACGGGTACGCAGAGTAAAATAAATACCTGTAGGGATCAGCAAAAGCACCAAAAGAGAAAAGCTTATGCCTGCGCCCCCAGGCAGAGGCAGGGTGATCAGATCTCCCCACAGAAACTGATACACCGTTTGAATTAACGTAACCATAGTTTTAGACACTCCTTCTATATAGAACATAGATTTTTTCTGTGTTCCAGTATATAATAGTTATTATCATTTGTAAAATTGATAGTTTAAATCTTAACTATCTATATTTTCGATTGTTAGCAGGATAAAGTACAGGAGCGAAAGAAATGAACATAGATACGAAAAATATGGAAACCTTTATTCAGGTAGCGGAACTGTGCAGCTTTACAAAAGCTGCCAAAAAGCTGGGCTACTCCCAGTCTACCGTGTCATTCCAGATCCGCCAGCTGGAAGAAATGCTGAATGTGCGGCTTTTGGAGCGGATCAATCATACGGTCGCACTGACAGAGGCCGGCCGGAAGGTGCTCAATTATGCCCATCGTCTGGAACAGCTGACAGTGGACATGGAAAAAGAATTAAGGCCGCAGCCCTCTGTAAGCGGCCATGTGCGCATGGCTCTGGCAGATTCCCTTGCCTGCTGGATCCTGCGGGAGCACTATGAAAATTTCCGTGCTGCCTATCCGGGAATTACTCTGAAAATGGCAACAGCAAGCACAGAGGAGCTGTTCCGGATGCTGAATCAAAATGAAACAGACCTGGTCTATACGCTGGATCATCATGTTTACAACAGCGACTATATCATCGGTGCGGAAGAACGGATCCAGGCCCATTTCGTGGCAGCTCCCGGCTTTCTTCCCTTTTCCTCTCTGACTGTACCGGTCCGGGAACTGATCACCTTTCCATTTCTCCTGACAGAAAAGGGGATGAGCTACCGCCGTCTGATGGACGAGCATCTGGCCCGGTTCTCCCTGGAGGTACGCCCGGTTCTGGAATTTGGCAGTGCAGATCTTTTATGTACCCTTGTGACTCAGGGCGCCGGAGTGTCATTTTTGCCTGATTATGTAACAGAAGCCGCCCTAAAAAGCGGGCGGCTGGTACGGCTTTCTGTGCCGGAATTTAAGCCGGAGCTTTGGAGGCAGCTTCTCTACCACAAAGACAAATGGGTATCTCCGGCCATGCAGACGGTGATCGAATATTTTTCCGGCCTTTCCCCGGCACATATGGATGCTTCCGATCATATGCTATTGTAAATGGCACTTTCAGGAGATTTTTATGAATCAATCTGAATCCTCCACCCCCGGCGACCGCTTCGCCCAGATCCTGCAGTTTCAGACACCTGCGGCTCTGGCCTGGGTCCGCGGAAACACGCCCTATGCTCCCGGCTTAAGCGGTATGGTGCGTTTTTATGATACGCCTTACGGCGGTGTTTTGATCGAAGGGGAATTTTTCCAGCTCCCCAATAAGGGAATTTCCAGCTCCACCGACTTCTACGCCCTGCATATCCATGAAAATGGAGACTGCTCCGCGGGATTCACACGAACAGGCGGCCACTATAATCCCACAGGCACATCACACCCCTGGCATTCCGGCGATCTTCTGCCTGTTATGGGAAACAGCGGGTATGGATGGCTTGCTTTCTATGACAAGCGTTTTACGGTAAAGGAAATCATGGGACGGTCTGTGGTCCTCCACAGCGGACTGGATGACTTTACCAGCCAGCCGTCCGGGAATCCTGGGGTTGTGATTGGGTGCGGGGTGATCAGAGAGAGGTAGGCTTTACCTTCACCATACACCGCTTCCGATAAAATGCGATCCCATAACAGATCACGGTACTGTAATCCTCAGCAAATTCTTCCCCATACCGTCTGACATCGATCTGCTTTATGGCTCTTTCACAGTCATAGGGCAGATCCTCCAGGCGGCGGGAATATTTCACCTCAAATATTGCAATCCGATCTCCATCATAATCCTGAACTTCCACATCACTGCGCCCATCTCCATGCTCTCTGTTTGATTTTACGATATATCCGGCACCGGCAAAAATCCCCGCCAGAAAAGCATGGTAAAAATCCTCTTTGTAGTCATGGTAGCTGATTGTTTTTCTAAGAAGCTTTGTCATCTCCTCTGTCAGCTTCTCTTCATCACGCTCCCATACTGCATGGAAAAGAGCCTTTCTTTCCCATAAACGGGCACTGTCCTGGAACCATTTTATCACAGTATCTTCAAAAATTTCACGAATCTCCAGATTGGGAATCCATAAATTCCATTCCTGGCGTCCCTCCTCTTTTTCAGTTCCTGTAAGATATCCCGTTAAATACAGAATACTCCAAAGATTTTCTGCAGATGCATGAAGATAATCATAAGTAAGATCTTCCTCTATTTTCTGAGAAATTTTGTCTCCTGAAAGCAAGATTTCAAATTGTTTTATAGTATCATTTTCTGCCTGATCAATAAAAGAACGGATAATAGCATTGTCGCTTGTATTGCGCCAATAGCTCCTGGGCATAGCCTGAGGATCCAGGCATAATGCATTTATATGGTTCATCACATCCCAGGGCGAGTACACATCTATGCTTCCAAAACGATATCCATCATACCAGTTTTTGATTTCCTGACTATGAGAAGTATTTTGAGTATCTGCAAGAATCCTGTCTACTTCTTCCTGCGTAAAGCCAAAAAATTCATCCAGACGATTATCCGATATTGTATCTGTAATAAAGTTATTTGTTCCCGTAAAAATGCTTTCCTTGGCAATCCGAAGACAGCCTGTCACAACCGCCAGATGCAGGAAGGAATTATCCTTCAGAGCCTGAAGAATACCGCGGATCACATACAGCATTTCCTCATAATATCCCTTATCACTGGCCTTAGCAAGAGGCACATCATACTCATCTATCAGCAGAATCACCGTTTTTCCATAATATTGTCCCAACAGCCTTGTAAGAAATAGAAGACTGTTTTTAATTTCTTCCCCAGAAGCCTTTTTTCCTGCAATACGATCAAATATTTCTCGATCATATACCATCATTTCAGGGTTTTCCAGTAAGTAGATATGCTGCTTATAAAGCTCTGCGATCACAGCCTCTATCATGGAATAGGCATCCTTAAAACAGCTTCCGAATACAGATCTGAACGTCACATGGATGACCGGCCATTGGTTCATCCACGCCTCGCAAAGTTCCTTATTATCTGCTATTTTCAGCCCACTGAATATGGGGCGGCTGTCCTTTCTGATATCAAAAAATTCTGCCAGCATACTCATATTCATAGTTTTTCCAAACCGCCGGGGCCGGGTAATCAATGTAACCTTGATTCCCGGTGTTTTTAATAATTCCTCGATCAATCCTGTCTTATCAACATAATAGTAATCCCCTTTGCGGTATTCTGCAAAGTCAGAGCTTCCTACTGAAATTTTAGGCCAGGCCATACTTTCGATCCCCCTTTCTATCTCCCTATAAATAAAAACCTGCCGACAAATGCCTTTACCTATGCATTTCCCAACAGGTCCTTATTCTCTAAAAATACTTCTTGCTTCCCCAAAGATTACTCTTCTTTAAATCCAGATATTCATTATAGGCCTTTTCCAAGATCTGCTTTTCATTGGAGAATTTCAGCAGATGGTAGGCTTCGTAAAATTTGTAATATCCGGAATCCAGAAAGTACTCTTCCCGCTGTGGTTTGCTGTAATAGCTGTCGGCCATCATCAGATACCAATGTACATCCTTTTCCACAACATCCTGTGGGGTATTGAAGGTATACTGGCTTTTTCCGATATATTTGATGATGGATGCGCTGACCCCGGTTTCTTCCTTGACCTCTCGCAGCGCCGTTTCCTTATATTCCTCTCCAGCTTCTACGGTTCCTTTGGGAAGAACCCAGCCCTCGTACTTGTTTTTGTAATTCTTGTACAGCACCAGGATCTTTCCTCGAAATATAACCACACCGCCGCAGCTCGTTGCTTCAATCATTGCAATCCCTCCTGGTTTTGGTGTGAACCTGGCTGCCCTGCGCAGCCGTGACTGGTTTTAGTATACAACGTTTGGAAGGGATATGCAAGAATTTTCACTTTCCCTGTTATATCTGTTCTAATACCTCCTGCAGGTCCAGCGTCTTCATTCCATTTTCAAGTTCAAAATAGGGCACTCCGATTTTTCCCTCTTTCTTTGGCCCGTCAAACAGAGCCTCCTCATCCCTGATCTTTAAAAATGCCTTCATTTCCGTCAGGCTGGCTGAGATATTTCTAAATTCCAGGTCTGCTCCCTTATCCTCCAGCTTGTAAATTGCATATAATGTATCTTTGCAGAGATGGGTTCCGTACATGATTACTTTCATTTTTGTGCTCCTTTTTATCTCATTTTTTCATAATGTAACAGCTGTCCTATTATCTGTCAATAGTATCTAAAGGAGCAATACATCCCTGGCTAGTTCCCTCTTGACAAAATCCGCTTTCGGATTTATACTCTCCTATATAAAAACCGAAATCGGATTATCAATTTATAAAGGAGCCTCAGCCATGTGCAGCAGCCATACCGCAAAAGAATTAAATCTTAAATTTAACCAGTTATACCGCCGTCAGTGCAATCTATACCACACCTATGCAGCGGCCTGTCATCTTTCTGATACTGCATTTTCCATTCTTTACTGCCTCTGTGAAACAGAAGCAGATGAACATACCACACCATTTACTCAGCACGAGCTGGCTGAGCTTTGCAGCCTGCCCCGCCAGACAGTGAACTCTGCCATCAGTGGTCTGGTAAAAAATGGATATGTAAGCCTGAAGCAGTTAGCCGGAGCCGGCAATACCAAGGCAGTATATCTGACAGAAAAAGGGACTCAGCTCTGCCGGCAGATTGTAATCCCCCTGATTGAGGCAGAGCAGCATTCTCTGGCACAGATGACCGCAGAAGAGGTAGAGCTGTGCCTGAAGCTGTCTGTCCGCCAGTTAGACTTGTTTGAGGAGGAGCTGGCTTTGATCCTTCCGAAAAAGGAACACCCCTCCGGGGAATAAAGGAGAATTTGACATCATGCGATATTTTATACGATTTCTGAAACCTTACCGAATGACCTGTGTCCTGATATTCTTTACTGTGCTTTTAGATGTGGCCGGAGCCCTTCTGGTACCTACGGTAACCGCCAAAATGTTAAATCTTGCCGCAGCAGGCGCAGGGCTTATGCCGATCCTTCACGAGGGTCTTATCATGCTGGCTATCTCCCTGATGGCCGGTTTCGGCGCTTTGTGGGGAAGCTTTCTCTGTGCGCGCCTGTCTGCCAGGCTGGGCCGGGACATGCGTGTGGCTGTCTATGAAAAAAGCCTGAGTTTTTCCGCAGCGGATTTTGAGCGGTTCGGAACAGCTTCTATGGTAACCAGAACTTTAAATGACATTAACTCTATCCAGACTGCCTTTGTCATGTGTATCCAGATGGTTCTTCCCGTTCCGATCATGTGTATCCTGGGCATCGTTTTTGCATTTCGAATCCATCCTTCTATGGGATATCTGGTTACAGCCATAGTAATTTTTCTGCTGGCAGCAGGTTTCTTTATTATCCGCAGGGCTGCTCCTATCTTTGAACGGCTTCAGCGGTTTTTAGACCGGGTGAATACGGTTCTCAGAGAAAATATTACCGGTGTGCGCGTGATCCGTGCCTTTGGAAAGGAACACCATGAAGCGGGACGGTTAAACCGGACCTTTTCTGATTATGCCGATTCTGCCATCCGGGCCAACCGGCTCTTTGCGGCACTGGACAGCATTGCCAATGTAGCGATCAACCTGACGGTCGTTGCCATCCTGTATATAGGCGGCAATCTGACCGGAGCCGGGGCCATGGAAATCGGCGGCATTACGGCTGTGACCGAATACGCAATTTGGATCCTGTTCTATATCATGATGGCCCAGATGGTTATCATTATGGTACCCAGAGCCCTGGTGTGTATTGAGCGAATGGCTGAGATCCTGTCACTGGAACCGGAGATACAGGATAAGCTTCCGGTTCCGGCTGAAACTGAAATCGTGAAACCTGATCCCCATACATCTGAGGCACTTGATTTGGGGGGCGCTGCCTCCTCCCACGCTCTCCTGTCCTTTGACGACGTTACCTTCCGCTTCCCGGATGCGGATGAGAATACCTTAAGCCATCTGGCCTTTCAATGTGAGAAAGGCACTACAACTGCCATTATCGGCGGTACGGGAAGCGGAAAATCCACCATTGCAAAGTTGATTCTGCGCTTTCACGATGTTACCTCCGGACGGATTTGTCTGGATGGAACCGATATCCGGGAACTTCCCCAGAAAAAGCTTCGTGACGCAGTATCTTATGTACCCCAGAAAGCCTGGCTCTTTTCCGGCACCATTGAAGAAAACCTGCGGTATGGAAATCCCAACGCCTCGGAGGCGGAGCTGCGGACAGCTCTGGATACAGCTCAGGCGGGCTTTGTATATGACCTGCCGGATGGCCTGGCTTCCCATACAGCTCAGGGGGGCACGAATTTTTCAGGCGGACAGAAGCAGCGCCTTTCCATCGCCAGGGCACTGGCAAAAAAAGCCGCTGTTTATATCTTTGACGACAGTTTTTCCGCTCTGGACGCAAAGACAGACGCAGCTCTCCGCCATGCTTTAAAGGATGCCACGAAAGATGCGGCTGTCATCATCATCGCCCAGCGTGTAAGCACCATTCTTCACGCGGACCAGATCCTGGTGCTGGATGACGGGAAAATCGCAGGACTGGGCACTCATTCCTGGCTTTTGGAGCACTGTCCGGTATATAAGGATATTGTGCGTTCCCAGCTTCGTGACGCCTGATTTTGTCATATTTTAAGGGAGGTTCATTGATTTTATGGAAAATGACCAGAATTATTTTGATACAGAAGTATTTGAAGCAAAGCATATGAAAAAGACCATTCTGCGCTTTATCCGCTCTATGGGGAAGCAGAAATGGAGACTGACCGTTGTATTTATCTGTATTGCCTTTTATACCTATTTTACGGTCATGGCGCCCTTATACAGTGCAGATGTGGTAGACCTGATCTGGAACCAGATGAAGGAGGCAATGCAGACCGGACAGCATTTTCAGATCACCTGGGAGTTTGGCGGAAGGCAGCTTTTCTCCCTTCTTCTCATGTTTTTAGCCTGCGGTATCTTCTATTCCCTCCAAAGCTTTCTTATGGCAAACTTTGCAGAAAAATTGAATCTGCAGCTGCGGGGGGAGATCAGCGAGAAGTTAAACCGTCTTCCCTTGTCCTACTTTGACCGCCAGCAGCCGGGAGCCATCATGAGCCGGGCCACCAATGACCTCGAAAAAATGTCCGAGGCTCTTCAAACGGGACTTCTGCGCCTGTTTATGGCTGTTGGAACCATCCTGGGTTCTCTTTCTATCATGGCTTACTTTGACGGATTCCTCACTGCGGTCTTTTTGTTCTTCACCGCAATTTCCCTGCTGGCAGCCAAAGCCGCTTCACAAAAGACCCTGCGCTATGCGGCCAGACGCCAGGACTGCACGGGAAAACTCAACAGCCTTATCGAAGAAGCATACAGCGGCCGTATGCTGATCAAAGCCTTTAACCGGGAAGAGGAAAGTCTGGCCCAGATCCGCCAGGCCGCTGTGGAGCTGGCAGACGCTTCCGAAAAAACAGATTGGATCATCAATGCCATTAACCCCGGAATCCGCGTTATCAACCGGTTCGGACAGGTTGCTGTGGCTGTTTTGGGAGGTGTTATGCTCTTAAAGGGCCACCTGACCCCGGGACGGTTCCAGGCGTTCTTCCAGTATGCCAATCAAGCCGGAGAACCCATTACCGAGCTGTCCTATATGATCAATTCCCTCCAGTCTGCCCTTGCATCGGTGGAACGGGTCTATGAGCTGCTGGACGAAGAAGAAATCCTACCGGATCCTGAGCATCCGGCCTGTCTTCCCGCCCCAAAGGGTCATGTGGACTTCTCTCATATCCGTTTCGGCTACACTCCGGAGCGCACCCTCATGTCTGATATCAGCTTTTCCGTAAAAGAAGGGCAGAAAATCGCTATTGTAGGCGCTACGGGTGCGGGAAAAACCACGCTGATCAATCTGCTGATGCGTTTCTATGAAATCGGCGGCGGAACCATTTTACTGGACGGCGTAGACACCCGCTCCTTAAGCCGGGCCGGCCTTCGCCAGGCCTTCGGCATGGTACTGCAGGACACCTGGCTTTTTGAGGGGACCATTGCGGAAAATATTGCCTATGGGAAGCCGGATGCTTCCAGAGAAGAGATTATTGCTGCTGCAAAGGCAGCCAGAGCCGACTTTTTTATCCGTACGCTGCCTAAGGGATACGATACGGTTCTTGGAAGCGATGCGGAAACTATTTCCGCAGGACAGCGCCAGCTCCTTACCATCGCCAGGGTCATGCTCTGCGATCCTGCCATCCTGATCCTGGATGAGGCTACCTCTTCTGTGGATACCCGGACGGAAATGGAGATCAGCCTTGCCATGAACACACTGATGAAGGGCCGTACTTCTTTTGTGATCGCCCACCGTCTGTCTACCATTGTGGATGCGGATCTGATCCTGGTAATGCAGAATGGTACGATTATCGAGCAGGGGAATCACAAACGCCTCCTGGAATCAGGAGGCGCTTATGCGGAACTGTATAACAGTCAGTTTGCTTAATTTAATTACTGATTTAAACCATTAAATATCTTTTCAGCCGTAATCGGAAGCTCTCTGATCCGGACGCCGACTGCATTGTATACTGCATTGGCAATGGCCGGGGACGGAGTATTGATTACGATCTCACCAATGGACTTGGCGCCAAAGGGGCCTGTCGGCTCATAGCTGCATTCCAGCTCTACCTGCACCCTGCCAATGTCCAGACGGGTGGGGAGCTTGTACTGCATCAGGGAATTCTCGCAGACATGGCCGTTTTTCAGATAGGTTACATCCTCGTAAAGAGCCATTCCGATGCCCTGTACCAGTCCGCCCTCTGTCTGTACTCTTGCCAGATTTTCATTTAACGGCGTACCGCAGTCAACGGCTGATACAAACTGGACCAGATCGATCTGCCCGGTTTCCATATCTACCTCTACTTCTGCCGCACCTGCCATGAACGGAGGCGGAGATACGGGAGATGTACAGGATTCGGTTGCCTGAAGTGCCTCGTTATTAAAGCACATAGCTCTGTTTCCGATATCCAGAAGAGAAATCTCATTTTCAAATCCTGAGCCTTCGGGCACCGGAGTGAGACGCTTTACGGATTTTCCGGTAAATTCCAGTTCATCCTCGCCGCAGCTTAAGTATTCTGCGGCCTTCTTTATAATCTTTTTCTTTAAGGTCTCGCAGGTCTTAACCACTGCGTTTCCGGTCAGGTAGGCCGTACTGGAAGCATAGGAACCGGAGTCATAGGGAGAAATATCCGTATCTACGCCGTAGACAACGATATCATCCATCTCACAGTTCAGACACTCTGCCGCTACCTGCGCCAGGGTGGTATCGCAGCCCGTTCCCATATCGGATGCACCGATGGTCATGGAATAAAAACCGTCATCATTTACCTTGATGGTTACAGAAGCCACATCTACCTTTGAAATAGATGAACCCTGCATAGCCATGGCAATTCCTACGCCGCGGACTTTTCCATTTCCCATATCCTTTCTGGGATACTTCTCATCCCAGCCGATCATTTCCTTTACACGATCCACACAGCGGTCCAGCGTGCAGCTTTCTGCCGTTTCTCCGTAATATGCAGGCATTACCTGTCCTTCACGGATCATATTTTTTTCACGCAGCTTAACCGGATCCATATGAAGCTCTGCAGCCAGCTCGTCAATGGCAGACTCTACGGCAAAAATACCCTGGGTCGCACCATAGCCGCGGTATGCGCCTGCAGACATACGGTTGGTGTAGACTACATCATAGGCAAAGCGGAAGGCCTTTGGAGTTCCGTACAGAGGAATAGATTTGTGTCCGGAAAGTCCTACGGTCGTCGGCCCGTGCTCGCCGTAAGCGCCTGTGTTGGACAGGGTGTAAACGTCGATTGCCTGTAAAATGCCTTCGTCGTCGCAGCCTAATTTTACCTTTACTTCCATCTCATGGCGGGGAGAGGAAGCAATCTGGGACTCGTAGCGGCTGTAAACGATCTTTGCGGGCTTTCCTGTCTTCATGGTAACGATGGCAGGGTAAACCTCTGCGATTACAGTCTGCTTGGCTCCGAAGCCGCCGCCGATCCTGGGCTTGATCACACGGATCTTTGACTTTGGCACATCCAGCGCATGAGCCAGGATCCGGCGCACATGGAAGGTAACCTGGGTAGATGCGGTTACAACCAGTCTTCCGTAGATATCCATATAGGTGAAGGCCCGGAAGGTCTCCATCATGGCCTGCTGATTTGCCTTTGTATGGTAAACACGTTCAATTACATGGCTGCTGCCTGCAAATGCGGCTTCCAGGTCTCCGGCCTCATCCTTACCACAGGCACAGAGATTGCGCATATTGTCAGCGCCAACGGGACAGAGGGCCTTCCAGTCCTCCTCAGGATGAACTAAAATGTCTCCGTCCTTTGCATCATGCATATCAAGAACAGGCTCTAATACCTCATATTTTACCTTGATCAACCGCATGGCCCGGTCTACACAGGCCTCGTCCTCACCTGCTACAATGGCTACCGCGTCGCCCACGAAGCGCACTCTCTGATCAAGGATCAGACGGTCATAGGGGCTGGGCTCCGGATAGGTCTGTCCTGCCATGGTAAAGCGCTTCTTCGGCACATCCTTCCAGGTAAGGATACATTCGATTCCCTGTACCTTGGAGGCTACGGCGCAGTCGATCTCACGGATCAGCGCATGGGCATAGGGGCTGCGCAGAACCTTTACGATCAGGCAGTCCTTCATGGCAAGATCATCCGTATACACCGGCTTTCCCGTCACAAGAGCTTTCGCATCTCTCTTGATCAGGGGTGCGCCTACTACACGCAGCTTTTTGGCCTCAGCGGGCCGCTTCTGTGAATATGCCATCAGTCCCTGCCTCCTTTCTGCTTTGCATCCAGATACTTTTTAACTGCACGAAGCTGGGACATATATCCGCTGCAGCGGCAGAGATTTCCGGCTAAATACTCCTTGATCTCGTCCTCTGTAGGATCCTTTAACTCCCGCTCCATGGCCAGTACGTTCATAATAAAGCCCGGGCTGCAGAAGCCGCACTGCTCTCCGCCCTCAGCGGCTAAAAACATGCCAAATTCCTCTGCCTCCTTCTGAAGTCCCTCCAGAGTAGTTACATGACGTCCATCCGCTCTGAGAGCCAGAGTGGAACATGACAATACGGGCTTTCCGTCCAGCCAGACAGTACACAGGCCACAGTTTGCTGTTTCACAGCCTCTTTTTACGCTGTAGCAGCCCAGTTCACGCACCAGATCAAGAAGCACCGTATCCGGACGCACCTCTGCCTGAACCTGTTTTCCATTTAAACGAAAGCGAATCTCCATTACCGGCTCACACTCCTTCCCTTTAAGCGCTCCATGAGGCGTCTTACATACACAACTGCCAGGCTATGGCGGTACTGTCCGCTGCCTCTTGTATTATCTCCATAGGAAACTGCGTCTGCTGCCTGCTTTGCCATTTCCTTTATGGTGTCAAAATTATCTTCTGTAAATTCTACTAACGCTGCCTTTGCCGGTCTGGCTCCGATGGATACGAACCACTGGTTGCCCAGATTTGCAGCGCAGACTGCAAGCAGCGGGAAATCCGTACTGGAATTTCTCTGGCTGATATAGGCAGCCTTTCTTCCGTCCTTTTTGATCACCACACGGACAAGGATATCTCTGTCATCCCTGTGAACTGGACGGGCTGCGAACTCTTTGATCGGCACCATGCCGCCGTGGTACAGCTCTACATAAGCGTCAAGAGCCAGCAGGCAGGTAAGGATATCGGAAAATCCGAAACGGGCATATACGCTTCCGCCTACAGTTGCGCAGTTGCGCATCTGAACTCCTACGATATGTCTGGTGCACTCCTTAAAAATGCCTCCGAAATATGTATTCAGTCCTTCATGAATTTCCAACTGTCTCAGGCTGCACATAGCTCCTATGGAAAATTCCTCTTCATTTTCTTCAATCTGATCCAGCCCAAGACCGGATAAGTCGATGACCATACGCTTTGTCACGTTTGTCATCTTCAGCCACACCATGCCTCCTACTACCAGGCTGCTGCGTTTCTGGCACAGCTCGTATGCCTCAGCCAGGCTGGTTACCTTAACATAATCATCTGCTCGAAACACCTGATCGCTCCTTTCGTCATTTGCAACGTTTCCTTTTGTATCAGACAAACAGAGGCATTATAGCACGAAATACCGCTGTTTTCTACATAGTTCGCTATTTTTTCAAAAGATATGCGTCAAACATGGCCCTGGCAACAGGCCCTGCTATCTTTCCTCCGCTTCCCGACTCCTCCACCAGCACTGTAACTGCAATCTTTGGAGCTTCTGCCGGGGCAAAGCCCGTAAACCAGGCATGCGTTTCCTTTCCGGTTTCAAATTCCGCAGTTCCTGTTTTAACTGCAGCGGTGTAATCCTCTGTACGGACCGCAGAGCCTGTGCCCACATCCGTCACAGCCTTCATAAGCTCTGTGAGCTTTCCCGCCTCATCTGCCGTCATCATGGAACCATAGGCCTCCGGAAGAAACTTCTTAACCTCTTCCCCGCCTGCACTTACTACCCGGTCTAACAGATAAGGCTTCATCAGCGTTCCCCCATTAGCCACAGCCGAGGTGATCAGGACACTGTGCAGGGGCGTGATCAGGGTAGTTCCCTGTCCGATGGAGGTCTGCAAAATCTCCCAGATATCGGCTCCGGCTTTCATATTGAAGCTGCTCTCTTTATAAGGAAAGCCGGAAAATGGCAGCGGCCGGTTATATAAAAGTTCCTCTGCCGTAGCTGCAAACCGGTTTAAATCCAGCTCCAGCCCCATGCTTGAAAATGCTCCGTTGCAGGAATTGGCAAAGGCCTTTACAAAATCCTGGCTGCCATGAGCCTCGCTGTGAAAGCATTTGATGGAATACTCTCCATTGTGATATACGCCATTGCAGTCAAAATGAAAGTCTTTGTAATTGTCCGGATGCTCCCTGATATATTCCAGGGCAGTCAGGATCTTAAAGGTAGAACCGGGAGCATACAGCCCCTGGGCCGCGCGGTTTAAAAGCTGGCTTTGGGTATTGGCGCTGTCTGTGAGAGCAGCCCAGTCCGTAAGCAGCGTATTGGGATCATAGTCCGGCTTTGACACCATCGCTAAAATCTTTCCCGTGTCCGGCTCCATGGCGATCACCGCTCCTCTTCGGTCTCCCAAAGCGGAATAGGCGGTCTGCTGAAGATTGATGTCCAGAGTGGTTACCACATCATCTCCCAGATTTTTCCTTCCGCTTAATTCATTTACCGCCTGCTCGATGAGATTTACATGGGATGTAAGGAGATAAAAATTTGCCAGAGACTCAATTCCTGTCTTTCCCTTGGTGGAATACCCTACTACATGTGCAAATACATCCCCATGGTCGTAAACCCGCAGCTCATTTCCATCCTCATCCTCCTCATTGTGAGCCAGAACCGTACCGTCAGACGCCAGGATCTTCCCCCTGTGAACCCGGTCGGAAAAACGGTCCAGACGGGCATTGTAGGAATTATTGATCACCTCCGGTCCCTGTATCTGTATAAAATACCCTACATATAAAATAAGTGCCAGAAACAGCAGGGCAATTCCATAGGTAATCCTGAGGATACTGCGGTTTGCAGGAGATTCCCCTGTCTGTTTTTTTCCTTTTTTTGCCATCAGTCCTCAGCCACCCCCATCTCTTCTTCGTCATTTCGTTTAATAATATACAGTCCCTGGATCATGGCAAAGAGCATAAAGGTGCTCACAATGGAACTGCCGCCATAGCTTACAAAGGGAAGAGTCACGCCGGTAGACGGGATAAACTTCGTCACGCCGCCTACAGTTAAAAATACCTGCGTCACATACTGGATTCCCAGCCCAAAGGCAATCAGCTTGTAAAACATGGCCTGCATCCGGGAAGCGATCATCATAAACTGGATAAAACAGCCCAGACAGATTAAAAGCAGGCAGACGGCAAAGATGCCTCCAAACTCCTCTCCTATGGCCGCAAAGATAAAATCCTTTTCCACTACTGGGATTTTTCCCGGCATTCCCTGGCACAGCCCCATGCCAAACCACCCTCCTGTACCGATGGCAAACAGCGACTGGGTGATCTGATAACCCGTATTGTCAATATCCGCCCAGGGATTTTTCCAGGCAGCCACTCTGCGCTTTACATGGTCAAACAGGCCAAAGGCAGCAGCGGCCGCTCCGCAGCCAAGTCCAATCCCGCCAAACAGATACAGCTTCTTTCCCGTGGCGATAAAAAGCATAAGCACATAGCTTACAAACAGGATCAATGCTCCTCCCAGATCCTTTGACAGAACCAGGATCAGCACATGGGCCGCTGCGGCGGCAGTTGTAATACAGACTTGTTTCAATTCCGTGGACTGGTAAAACATGGAAGCCGTAAAGAGCACAAAGGTCAGCTTTACAAATTCCGAGGGCTGGATGGAAATTCCTCCAATGGTAAAGGAAAGCTGCGCTCCAAAGCTCTCATCCCCTCCGATCCAGACCGCAAGAAGAGCCAGGATCCCCACCGCGGCGTAAATCCACTGGAATTTATAAATCTGCCAGAACCGCTCCATGATCCACGGGATCAGCCAGGAAACAACGGCTGCCCCGCAGATAATTACAAACTGCTTTAGAGCCTTATCTAAGGGATCTGCACGAAACATGGACAAACGGCTCAGCATAATCAGGCCTACGGCCAGAAGCATACAGGTGTTATTTACCAGAATCCGTGAAACATTCCGGTAAAAACGCCGCGTAAGGAAAATATAAACCAGGAAAAACACAGCCTGGGCTGCATAAAAGGCGGCTAAAAGCCCCGACGTCTTTTCATCCTCTGCCTTTAAAAACAATGTCATATAGGCCAGAAAATGCATAAAAAACATTACATGGTTCTGTCTGGCGCAGAGCCTTAGCTTCCGTTCCCGGTCCGGGAAGGAAAAATAGCGGAAATTCGCCCAGGTGTAGACAGCCATGAGAAAAATCATCACATATTTGGACAGTTCCAGGATCAGATTAACCATACCCTATTCTACTCCCCGCCTGAAATGGCCTCTGGTAAATTCTGTAAATGGAGGCTCTGCATTTTCTCCTCTGATAAACTCTGCTGCAAAGGCATTTAATACTGCCTTTGTCTCCTCCCCTGTTTCTATTGTAAAGCACAGGCGCAGTCCCTCAGGAGCCAGACGCTTTACAGAATCTGCGCAGCCGTGAAGGGACACGGGAAGAGGATTTAAAATCGTATTATAACAGAACGCACAGTGATTCTGAACCGGCAGCCGTGCTCCGGTTCTGTCCTTCATCCACAAAAGAGAGGGACATTTACTGCAGCCTTTTACGGTCTTTGTAATGCACTGGGCCGATACCATCATGGGCGCCCGGCCATAAACAATCAGCTCTGCCGGAAGCCCCTCTCTGCGGCAGGCCTCAAAAACAGGCTCCAGCTCTCTGCTGTTCAGTTCCCATGGCGCAGTGATAAAAGCAGCCTGCTCCTCCTTCAGTGTGTGTACTGCCCCATGGTTCCATGCATAGACGGAGGCGTCAAAGGAAGCAGAAAGGGAAATCTGCTCCTCTCTCATCCACTGTATTTCTTCAAAGGCACGGATTAAAAGGCCGTCAAAACCTGCCTGCTCCAGACAGGAACGGTATGTTCGGAAAAATCCTATGGCATGGGTTCTGAAAATGTGCGGGAGGGTAAGATAACACTCCTTTCCGGCCTGATGGATCAGCTGTACAAATTCTGCCCAGCGCTCCGGCTGAAAGGATGAAGCATCCAGACAGATCCTCCTGACCTCCGGCACGGCAAGCGCTGCAGACAGCTGATCCCCGGTTTCTGCGGATACCGTAAGATACATCGGTCTTTTACCTGCACTCTCATCCGGGACAGGCCCGGCGCATCCAGCCGCCCGGCTGCTTTTCTCACCGGAATCTGCACCGTTCTGAACTTCTCCCGCCTCCGGCGCCTTTCTTCTCCACTGATTGTGGATCGCCTCTGTAAGCGCCTCAAAGCCCTCTCTGCGCAGTTCATTTAATGCCTGAATGGGAAGAAACAGCGCTCCGCATACCTCTGCCTCAAGCTCTGTAAATTCAAAAGCCGTAGCCCCTGTTTTCCCCAGCTGGCGGATCACCTTTTCTCTGGTCATTGGCTGGTTTTTCGCAGCCTGAGGCTCCTGTCCGGAAACCGTCACAGAAATATCCCCGCAGGTCAGCGTAAGCACGGACGGAAGTCCCTCCGCCAGATATGCATACCCCTCCACAGGCTCTTTCTTCTCTGTTTCCACATATTCCCGGTCCAGAAAGTCAAAGAGTTCTTTGTTCGTTTCCCGAAATTCCGGCTTTTCCTTTAAAGCGATCATGTCGCGGCCATTATGTCTGGTGTAGTAGCCGGAGGTAAAGCCTCCCCGGTCAAACAGATCCAGAAGCTCTTTCTTATCCTCCGGCTCCACATAATACCCTTCTGAACCGTATTCCAGATACCGGTCCAGATACTTCCGGTAAATCCGCACTACCCCGGCCGTATATCTGGGGCTCTTCATCCTTCCTTCAATCTTCAGTGAAAATACACCTGCTTCCAGAATCTGGGGCAAAATATCCAGCGTGCACAGATCCTTCATGCTGAGGACACACTTCTGATCCTCTTTATTGACAGCTGTTCCGTTTTCCTGCCCATATACCCGGTAGGGAAGACGGCAGGGCTGGGCACACCGGCCCCTGTTTCCGCTTCTGCCCCCGATCAGGCTGCTCATAAGGCACTGTCCGGAATAGCAGTAGCACAGCGCCCCGTGGACAAAGGTTTCAATATCCATTCCCGTCTCATCATAGATCCGGCGGATCTCCTCTAAGGATACCTCTCTGGCCGGCACTACCCGGCAGCAGCCCAGACGCTTCAGCTCCTTTGCCCCGTAAACACTGGTAATGGTCATCTGGGTGCTGGCGTGAAGTTCTATTCCCGGAAAATGCTCCCGAATAAAGGACAGGGCTCCCAGGTCCTGAACGATCACACCGTCCAGTCCGGCTTTATAATAGGGAAGCAGATACTCATATAATTCTCCCAGCTCATTCTCCTTAAAGAGCGTATTTACGGTCATATAAAGGCGGCAGCCATGGAGATGAGCGTATTCTATGGCTGCGATCATCTCATCCTGATCCGCATTTTGAGCATAGGCTCTGGCTCCAAACCGCGCTCCTCCCATATATACAGCGTCAGCGCCCGCCGCCACTGCTGCCTTTAAGCTTGCAAAGGAGCCTGCCGGAGCAAGCAGCTCTGCTCTTTTTTTCTCTTTCATGTTATTTCCGCCTTTCCTGGTCTTTTAACGGATCCAAAACCACATTTCTCCCCCGTTCTCTTCAGGGATAACGAAAGGATGCCCCATACGAATCCATGAGACATCCCCCGATGCTGTCTTTTTTGTATCCTTCTATCTGCGGCCTCTGTGAAAGCCTGCCTTTCTGGCTGCCTGAAGCGCTCTTCTTGCCAGTTCTTCATCGGAAACAGGCCGAACCTCTTCTTCAGGAGCAGCCGCCGGTTCAGAAACCTCCGCTTCTTCATTCGAAACCTCTGCCGCTTCCTCTTCTCCTGTCTCTTTTCCAACCTCAGGTTCTTCCTCCAAAACAGGCTCTTCCCCAACCTCAGGCTCTTCCTCAACCTCAGGCTCTTCCTCAGAAGCAGCCGCTTCTCCCACTGCCCGGAGTTCGTTCTCCTGATGAAGCATAAGGGCTTTCATCTGCTCCGCCTCTGTCACTGCCTCAGCCCGCTCCTGAGACAGCCTTTCATTCTGGCGGGTAAGATTTCTGTTTTCCCGTTCCAGCTTCGCTAAATGTGAAGCCGTCTCCTCCAGCTGCACCTGGCGCTCCTCCAGATCCTTAAGCACAGCTTCCAGCTTCATCTGAGTGCTTACCAGCTCATGCTTTAAGCTGTAGCTCTCCTTTTCCATCCGGTTGCGTTCCTCTTCCATCTGTTCCGAATGATCCAGCGCCTTAAAATAATCGTCTGCAATATTTAACTGGATCATAACCTGCTGATAATCCGCACTCTGCTTGGAGAAACCCGGAATCCCGCGCAGCTGCATATTCTTTTCATTTACATAGCTGGCCGTCCGCTGAAGATAAGCCTCGTCCTCGCTTCCGCCCAGAGTATATATTTTTCCGTCGATTAAAACCTGTGTATAATTCTTTGTTTCCATACTTCACTCATTCTCCTGTCTGATCCGGGGAAACGTTCTTTCCCTCTAACAGAAGCTTACCACATTTTCATCCCATTTCCAAGCCCAAATGACGATAAGCGCTCTCTGTGGCCATCCTTCCTCTGGGCGTGCGGTTGATCAGGCCGTTCATCAGAAGATAGGGTTCATACACATCCTCTAAGGTTCCGGCGTCTTCCCCCAGAGCCGCAGCCAGCGTATCAAGCCCTACAGGGCCGCCGGAAAACTTCTCAATGATCATAAGCAGGATATTTCTGTCATTCTGATCCAGTCCCAGCTTGTCCACATCCATGATATCCAGAGCAAAATCCGTCACTTCTTTCGTGATCGCTCCGTCATATTTTACCTGAGCGAAGTCTCTTACCCTTTTTAAAAGGCGGTTTGCCAGTCTGGGCGTACCTCTGGACCGTCTGGCAAGCTCTAATGCCCCTTCCGGATCGATCTCCACTCCCAGCACCCCTGCGGAATGTATGATAATGGTCTTAAGCTCCTGGGGCGTATAAAATTCCAGACGCTGAACCACTCCGAACCGGTCTCTTAAAGGAGCCGTAAGAAGGCCGGCTCTGGTAGTAGCGCCCACCAGAGTAAAATGGGGCAGCTCCAGACGGATGGAGCGGGCCGAAGAATCCTTTCCCAGCATAATATCTATGGCAAAGTCCTCCATGGCTGGATAAAGTACCTCCTCCACCTGACGGTTTAAACGGTGGATCTCATCCACAAAGAGCACATCCCCCTCCTGAAGGTTATTTAAGATCGCAGCCATCTCCCCAGGCTTTTCAATGGCCGGGCCGCTGGTTACCTTCATCTTCGTTCCCATCTCATTTGCAATAATCCCGGAAAGGGTGGTCTTTCCAAGGCCAGGGGGGCCGTAAAACAGCACATGATCCAGCGCTTCCCCTCTGGATTTGGCTGCCTCAATATAGATTTTCAGAGTGGATTTGATCTTCTCCTGCCCAATATAGTCCTCAAGGCACTGAGGACGTAGCGTAGTCTCAATACGCACATCCTCCTCTGTTGCCTCTGTTGTTATGATCCTGCGTTCCATAAGTCCCTCATCATTTTCCAATTATTTCCTTTAAGTTCTTCCCTTACAGAAAGGTCAGAAATTTTAAAGAAGCCTTAAGCACATCCTCTGAATTCATTCCCTCTGTCATTTCCACGCGCTTTACCGCCCTGGAAGCCTCTGCCCCCGTATAGCCAAGGGCCGTAAGGGCCTCCACAGCTTCTTTTGCAGCTGATGCCAGCCCGGAAAGTTCCTCGGTCCGGACTGCACTGCCGTTTCCGCCCCCAAAGCCGGAAATCACCTCTTCCAGATCCACCTTATCCTTTAAATCCAAAATCAGCCTCTGGGCCGTTTTGGGGCCGATACCGGGTGCCCTGGAAATGGCCTTGGCGTCGCCGCTTACAATAGCCGTCCGCAGGTCGTCGGGCCGCATAACAGACAAAATCCCCAGAGCGCCTCTGGGGCCGATGCCGTTTACGCTGATAAGCTGCTTAAACATCTCTCTGTCCTGCCGGTTAAGAAAGCCATAAAGTGTCATGGAATCCTCACGGACCTGAAAATACGTATGAATAGTCACCGGAGAGCCCAGAGACGGAAGCTCTTCTAAGAGGGACAAAGGCACACGGATCCCATAGCCAATGCCTCCTGTCTCCACTATGATCATGTCCTCTTCCACTGCTTCCAGGGTTCCTTTTATATATGATATCATCGATCCAGTTCCTTTTCTCTGTGCGTTCTGCCGCTCCCGGCAGCTTTTATTTCTGACCTTCATCATAACATACCGCCACACGCAATGCAAGTGGTGTATCGAACGTATTTTCTGTTTTTAAAATACACCTTTGACAGATGCTTGCATATTTCCCTATTTTCCGCTAAACTGTCCTCAGTAACTATATCAGAAAGGAACACCATGATCACCATTAAGCATCCCATTGATTTTCCGGAGACCTATCCCCTGGACCGGATCGGGCCAAAAGAACAGCTGCTTTTCTTCGATATTGAAACAACCGGATTTTCCGGAGACACTTCCCAGCTCTACCTGATCGGCTGCGTGTACCATGACGGCTTTGGCTGGAAGCTGATCCAGTGGTTTGCAGATACCAGACAGGCGGAATCAGAACTTTTAGATGCATTCTTTGTCTTTATAAAACGTTTTAAAACCCTGATCCACTTTAACGGCGACCGGTTTGACATTCCCTATCTGGAAAAATGCTGCCGCAGGCTGGGGCTTTCCCACAGCTTTGAGGGCATGGAAAGTATGGATATCTACAAAAAAATCCGTCCTTACCGGAAGCTTCTGGGATTAGAAAGCATGAAGCAGAAGGCCATTGAGCAGTTTTTAGGCATTTCCCGTGAGGATAAGTACACTGGAGGACAGTTAATTGAGGTCTACCGCGATTATCTGCACACCCATGAAAAATCGCTCTATGATCTGCTGATCCTTCACAATGAGGATGATTTAAAGGGAATGCCCGCTATCCTTCCCATTTTAAGCTATGCAGATTTCTTTTCATCCCCTCTTTTCCCTCAGGCTCCTGAATTATGGGAGGGTGACTGTACAGAGCCCACGGACACGCCCCTTCTGCATCTTATGGGTACCGGCTCTGTTTCTGTTCCCGTTCCGCTGGAATATTCTTCCGGTCCGGTGAGTCTGGAGCTATATGAAAATAAAGCCGTCTGCACCATCCGCCTCTGCCGCGGCTGCCTTAAATATTTTTATCCCGATTATAAGGATTACTACTATCTCCCCTTTGAAGACACAGCCGTCCATAAAAGCGTAGGGGAGTATGTAGATCGGTCTGCCCGGAAAAAGGCCACTGCCCGAACCTGCTACACAAAAAAAGAGGGCCTGTTCCTCCCTCAGTTTGGCCCCTTTAAGGAACCTTCCTTCCGGGAGGATTACAAGTCCCCTCTCACCTATGTGCTTTATGATGACTCGCTGTTTTCACAGCCCCAGGCCGCAGATACCTACTTCAGTCAGCTCTTTTGCTGGCTTTTGGAACAGTAGGGCTGAAAACATTACGGGTGATGAAAAATCCCCTCTAACAGAGCTCCGGCTGCGGTAAAAAGAAGTAGAAGAAAAAAAGCTGCCAGATGAAGACGGTGTTCCCGTCCTCCGGCCCAGCCTGCAAGGACTGCCCAGGTAATCCCATAAATCACCCCCTGTGGAAACAAAAGCCAGAGAAACACTGGAAGTCCCCAGACGCCCTTTTCCAATGTGAGAAAAGCCAAGGCCCCGGAAAGGCACATTCCGCCCCAGCAGGTAATGCAGCAAAAAAAGAAGGGGCTGCAGATCGTTAGACCTGCCACCCATCCTGCAGTCATCTGAAGCAGCCGCTTTGCCAGCAGACTCACAACGCCGGCTTCCTTCATTGCCTGTTCCAGCCCCCCATCTTTCAATGTCTCTGTCAGGCAGGAAATCATCCCCTTCCCCCAGAGGTCCTCCCTGCCTTCTCCTGCAAGCAAGCCCCTTCCCAGTGCTCCTTCTCCAAATAAAAGCACAACGGCTGTTCCCCCTATAATCCCGGCTCCAAAGCAGAATATAAGCCAGTCCTCATAGGAAAAACGCCGCTGTCTGAAAGCTGTCACCGTTCTGGCTGCCAGCGCCATTTTTTTCCCTCTGATCTTCATTCCCGTTTCTCCCTGTTTCCCCTTAAAACAGGTGTATGCGGCCGGAGGGATCCGTATGTATCAGGGAGTCTCCCAGTACAGGATTCCGTTTCGGTTCTCTCTTAAGGCAAAGTCCTCATCATAGAGGTATTCCAGACAGGAAAATACGAATTTCATCCACACCGGCTCCCGTGCTGTACAGTTTCACTTCATAAATTCCCGGCGCACGTTCTTCCATCCTGCTCACCCTTCTGTTTTATACAAACTCGTCCTTCTTATCCACACTCCGGTACTTACGTCCGTAAGCCATAATGGCGGCAATGGTCTTTCCGTCTGTGATTTTTCCCGTAAAGATCAGCTCCTCTAAATCCTTAAGCTCCCAGGCCTCTACTTCTATGACCTCATCCTCATCCAGATGCTGATGGCTTGGCACCAGATTGTGGGCAACAAAAATATCAATGGCCTCATCGCAGAAGGCTACCGTAGTATTAACACTGATCAGATATTCCAGTTTTTCTGTCTTAAAGCCCGTTTCCTCCTCCAGTTCCCGGTACGCACACTCAATTTTGGGTTCTTTGGGATCATCCAGCTTTCCTGCCGGGATCTCCAGAGTAAAACGATCCAGTGCGTTTCTGTACTGGCGCACCATGAGGATTTTTCCTTCATCCGTTACCGGCAGCACTGCCGCAGCTCCGTCATGGTGGATATAGTCCCAATGGGCCTCATGGCCGTTGGCAAGAACCGTATCCTCGTAAATCTTTAAAATATTTCCCTGATATTTTAGCTGCCGATCCAGACGGATCACCGGCATTCCTTCATTTTCTGGTTTCTGTGCCATGTTTTTTCCTCCCCTATTTCATTTTCTGGCTTTTTTCATAGCAGGCGTCTGCCGCTTTGATCACTGCATTGCGAAATCCAAATTCTTCCAGAGCAGATACTCCCGCAATGGTGGTTCCGCCCGGAGAGCAGACCTCATCCTTTAACTGCCCCGGATGCTTTCCCGTTTCCAGTACCATTTTCGCGCTTCCAAGAACGGTCTGGGCTGCCATTTCACAGGCTGTTTTACGGGGAAGCCCATATTTCACGCCGCTGTCTGCCAGTGCCTCGATAAACATGTATACAAAGGCCGGAGAGCAGCCGCTGACGCAGCCCACAGCCTCCATCTGGCTCTCCTCTATCAGCTCCACGCCGCCACAGCTTTTAAAGACCGCGCAGATCTGCTCCTTTTCCTCCTCTGTAAATGGATCAGTGCCAAAGGCGATCCCCGTCATTCCCGCTCCCAGCATAGCCGGAGTATTTGGCATGGCCCGCACCACACGGATCTCATCTCCCAGCCGCTCCTTTAAACTGGAAATGGTCTGTCCCGGAGCCAAGGAGATCACCACCTGATTCTCCTCTAATACCTCGCGGATCTCATCAAATACTACATCAAAATACTGGGGCTTAACCGCAAGGATCAGATATTTGCAGCTCTGCGCGCAGGCCCGGTTGGACTCTGCATGAGGCACGCCGGTAGCTTCTGTAACCGCAGCCATCTTTTCTGCATGAGCTGCCGTAAAAATAAATCTTCCCGGCTCACAGGTCTTTAAAAGACCGTGCAGGATCGCCAGGCCCATATTTCCCATTCCGATAAAACCGATCTCAGCCATTTTAAGACCTCCTTATTCTGCATCCTTTAGTATGTTACAAAAATCAAAGGTAGCGAAGTAATCCTTTGGCGTCTCTGCCCTCCTGATCATTTCTGCCGAGCCGTCTTCTTTTAAAAGAAGCTCTGATGATCTTAATTTTCCATTGTAATTATATCCCATGGCAAAACCGTGGGCTCCAGTATCATGGATCACCAGCAGATCACCCTTTTCAATCTCAGGCAGCATCCGGTCAATGGCAAATTTATCATTATTTTCGCACAGGGAACCCACTATATCATACATATGGTCACAGGGTGCATTTTCCTTTCCCATCACCGTAATATGATGGTAGGCGCCGTACATGGCGGGACGCATCAGGTTTACCGCACAGGCGTCTACACCCACATACTCTTTATGGGTATGCTTCTCATGGATGGCCTTTGTAACCAGACAGCCATAGGGGCCCAGCATAAAACGGCCCAGCTCTGTGCACAGCGCTACATCACCCATACCCGCAGGCACCAAAACCTCCTCATAGACCTGCCGCACCCCTTCGCCGATGGCGCGGATATCATTAGGCTCCTGATCCGGACGGTAAGGGATGCCGATACCTCCGGAAAGATTGATAAAGGAAATATGAGCCCCCGTTTCCTCATGGAGGCGGACTGCCAGCTCAAACAGGATCTTTGCCAGCATGGGGTAATACTCATTTGTCACCGTGTTGCTTGCCAAAAAGGCATGAATGCCGAAATTCTTTGCTCCCTTGGCCTTTAAGATCTTAAATGCCTCAAATATCTGTTCCGTTGTCATACCGTACTTGGAATCGCCAGGATTATCCATAATATCATTGCTGATCTTAAAAACACCGCCGGGATTAAAGCGGCAGCTGATGGTCTCAGGAATATACCCCAGCGTCTGCTCCACACACTCAATATGGGTAATATCATCCAGATTGATGATCGCCCCCAGCTTTGCAGCATAGGCAAATTCCTCCAGAGGCGTATCATTGGAAGAAAACATGATGTCGTTTCCGGAAAAACCGCAGGCCTTTGACATCATAAGCTCTGTCATGGAGGAGCAGTCCGTACCGCAGCCATACTCCTTTAAAATATTTAAAATAAAGGGATTAGGCGTAGCCTTTACCGCAAAGTATTCCTTATATCCCTTATTCCATGAAAATGCCTCCTTTAACTGTCTGGCATTTTCCCTGATCCCTTTTTCATCATACAGGTGAAACGGCGTTGGATACGTCTTTGTAATCTCCTCCAACTGCTCTTTTGTAACAAATGGTTTCTTCTCCACAGCAAATTTCCTCCTTCGTCCGCTTTGCTCCAAAACTGTAAAAAGTCTGTCTGAAAGCACAATGTCCTTGCCAAACATTGTACTCCCGGGCAGACTTCTTTGTCCAGTTCAATTTTTAGTTAATTTCTACCACACGCATGATGTTGGTCTGGGCAGCCTCCTCATGGCGTCTCGCATAGCTTACCACACCGGCAGTCAGTACAGCCAGCTTTCCGCTTTCCACGAAATTCTTTTCCTTAAGCTCCTCAATGGAATTTTCGATCAGCTCATCGGTAGAATCTGCGCGGCGGGACCATACGGGAGTTACGCCCCACTGAAGCTGCATCTGACGTACAGTAGACATACTTGGGGACATTCCCAGGATACGGGCAGCCGGCTTCCACTTGGAGAGCATCATAGAGGTAAAGCCTGTAATACTTGGAACAATGATATAATCAGCGCCGATATCATGGGCAGTGGAAACAGAAGCGCAGCATACAGCGTTAGAAACGTTCTTCATGTTCTCTGCGCTTACCTTACGCTGGCGGTATGCAGTGTAATCCAGATAGCTTTCTGTCTCCTCAACAATGGAACTCATCATCTTTAACGCCTCAACCGGATACTTACCCATGGCAGTCTCGCCGGAAAGCATCACGGCGTCTGTACCGTCATACACAGCGTTTGCAACGTCTGTTACCTCTGCACGGGTCGGTCTTGGGTTACGGATCATGGAATCCAGCATCTGGGTTGCAGTAATAACAGTCTTGCAGGCCACATTACACTTGCGGATGATCATCTTCTGAATATTTGGAACCTTCTGAGCCGGGATCTCAACACCCATGTCGCCGCGGGCAACCATGATGCCGTCAGCCTCAGCGATAATCTCATCCAGATTCTCAATTCCCTCTGCATTCTCAATCTTTGCAATTACCTTTATGGAAGAGCCTGCCTCATCCAGCATAGCCTTGATCTCCCGGATGCAGTCTGCCGTGCGGACAAAGGAAGCTGCAATAAAATCAAAGCCCTGCTTGATGCCGAAACGGATATCTTCCTTATCCTTCTCAGTCAGAGCCGGAAGCTTGATGCTTACGTTAGGAACATTTACGCCCTTTCTCTCGCCAAGCTCGCCGCCGTTTACAACGGTACATACGATATCTGTATCATTTACCTCATTTACCTTTAACTCGATCAGGCCGTCATCGATCAGAATGGTGTTTCCTGCAGAAACGTCCTCATTTAAGCCGCTGTAATTGATATGGCCGATGGTATCATCGCCAACGATTTCTCTGGTAGTCAGCGTATAGATCTGTCCCTCTTTTAAAGTGACCTTCTTTCCGTCCTTTAAAATGCCGGTACGGATCTCCGGTCCCTTTGTATCCAGAAGGGCTGCAACCGGAATATCCAGTTCCTTGCGCACTTCCTTTAAGATTTCCAGACGTCCCAGATGCTCTGCATAATCACCATGAGAAAAGTTAAAGCGGGCAACGTCCATGCCATTCTTTGCCAGCCCCAGCATAACATTCTTGTCATTGGTATTGGGACCCATGGTACAGATGATCTTTGTCTTTTTCATTTTAATCCTCCATTATTAAACGTAAGTTGTGTAAAGCGATCCGGCGCAGGCTTTAATATGTGGGGAAGCTGCTTCCGGGAATTTATGGAAAGAAGCAAAACCCGGACTATTCCTCAGGTTTTTCTCCTTTTTTGACATGTTTGTGCGTGTATAAATGATCCATGCAGTACTCATAACTGCCTTCGCATTTGGAACAGTAGCGGAATTCCATCCCAGGGCTGTCCTCTGAGGTGCGTCCGCAGACTGCACAGCGGTGGGTATTTTTCACCACCCGGATCTTCTCCGTCTTTTTCTGGAACTCTCTGGAACGCTTTTTCTGATAAACCGGGCCTTTTTTTCCAAAGGTAAGCCATCCAAAAAAGATACCCATAAGAGCGATGCTTAACAGGATCTCTATCCGGTCGATCAGGCTGCCTCTCACAAAAGAATAGATATACATTACCCCTTCAAATACGGCAATCCAGCTGGACTTTAAGGGAATAAGCATCATAAAAAGCACCTGCATATCCGGAAACATCAGTGCGAACACAAAGAAGAATGAGTACACCAGATAATTTGGGAACAGCGGCAGAGGCATACCTGTGATCAGGTAGATCAGCACGGAAACAGCCGCATGAAGCAGTACGCCGGATATAATATAACAGTTAAACTTAAACCGTCCCCAGACCTGCTCTACCAGCAATCCAAAAAGCCGGACACAGTAAATGCCAATGGCATTGAAAATAACAAAGCTGATCGCATCTCCGCCCGTAACTGCCGGCGGATATGCAAGAAACGTTACAATTCTCCAGATCTGTCCCCGGACAACCAGCGCAGGATTCAGGATCAGATAGCCAAAAAGCTCCGGAGAAAGCAGATAGGTCACAACGCCCAGGATCTGCAGGCCGCATACGATGTCAATGATACTGCCTCCCATCATACGCCTCAGACTGCGCTTTGCATTATTTACAAAATGATTCATTTAAAATCCCCTCATTTCAAAACAGATCCTTCTTATTAAAAATATACGCCACAATTAAGGACAGGGCCACTGCAAATCCCAGGACGATCCAGAATCCATAGGGGCTGTCTGCAAAGGGCATCCCCTTTGGCAGCACATTCATGCCGTAAAAGCTCGCCACCATAGTCGGGATGGACAGGACAATGGTCACTGTGGCCAAAAACTTCATAACAATATTCAGGTTGTTGGAAATAACGGAAGCAAAGGTATCCATAGTACCGCTTAAAATTCCATTATAAATACTCGTCATCTCCATGGCCTGCTTGTTCTCAATGATAACGTCCTCCAAAAGATCTGTATCCTCCGGATATTTCTTGATCTTGTCAAGCTTTAACAGACGCTCCAGCACCACTTCATTGGAACGGAGAGACGTGGTAAAGTATACCAGCGATTTCTGCAGCTCCAAAAGCTCGATCAGCTCTTCATTTTTCTGAGCCTGATGAAGTTTGTTTTCGATCACTTCGCTCTTCTTGTCAATGATCCTCAAATACTGCAGATACTGAGTGGCATTTTTATAAAGAATCTGCAGGATAAATCTGGTTTTCATAAATGTATGGAAATCTCTCACCCTGCCGTCCATAAAAGCGCTTAAAATGGGCGTTTCCTCCAGGCAGACCGTGATCAGCACATCCCTGGTAGTAATGATCGCCATAGGGATCGTAACAAACCAGTCTTTCCCGTTTCGCTCCTCTATAGATGGTATATCCACCAGGATCAGAGTGTATTCATCCTCTGCCTCAATACGTGAACGCTCTTCTTCATCCAGAGGCGCTTTTAAATGATCCGGATCAATGCGGCAGGCATCCGCTACATCTATGATTTCAGAAGCGGTAGGGTTCGTAAGAGCGATCCAGCTTCCGGGCTGCATCTCTTGCTTTTCATGAATCGTACCATCTTCGGTTTTAAAAATCCGTATCATGCGAACTCTCCCCCATTCTGAAATTTTACCCCCTAATTATAGTGACTGCCTACGATTTTGTCAAATGGATTAGAACTCCATTTTACATAAAACGCAATTTTTACAAACATCCTACAATTTATTAACGTTTTTTTAACGTTCTTCCCTGATTGTATTTGCCTTGGATTTGTGCTACACTTTAGCGTGAACATTTTTGTCTGTTGCTTTTGTCACAGTTTTTATACGAATTTTATTATAAAATATACGCCAAACCAGTGCAGCCCATGTTATTTGGGGCTGCCTCTTTCATACAGAAGAGTCCTGGATCAGACTACAAAGGAGGGCAGGGTCAAAACCCGTATCTATGAATCAGATGAGTACAACTTACCGTTTAGGTGTCGATATCGGCTCCACCACCGTAAAGGTGGCTGTGCTGGATCAGGAAAACCGTATCCTTTTTTCCGACTATGAACGCCATTATGCCAATATTCAGGAAACTCTGGCAAAGCTTTTAAAAAAAGCGGTATCACAGACCGGAGATATTCTTGTTATTCCTGTGATCACCGGCTCCGGCGGCCTGACACTCTCCTCCCATCTTCATATCCCCTTTGTACAGGAGGTCGTAGCCGTTGCCTCCTCTCTTCAGGATTATGCGCCCCAGACTGACGTAGCCATTGAGCTGGGCGGTGAGGACGCAAAGATCATTTATTTTACCGGCGGAATCGATCAGCGCATGAATGGCATCTGTGCGGGAGGCACCGGCTCCTTCATCGACCAGATGGCCTCCCTGCTTCAGACGGACGCCTCCGGCTTAAATGAATATGCCAAAAATTATCAGGCGATCTACCCCATTGCAGCCCGCTGCGGTGTATTTGCCAAATCGGATATCCAGCCCCTGATCAATGACGGCGCTACCCATGAGGATCTGGCGGCTTCTATTTTCCAGGCAGTGGTAAACCAGACCATCAGCGGCCTGGCCTGTGGCAAGCCTATCCGGGGAAACGTGGCATTTTTAGGCGGTCCCCTCCACTTCCTTCCGGAGCTGAGAAAGGCATTTGTCCGTACCCTTCACCTGACGCCGGAGCAGACCATTGCCCCGGAGCACTCCCACCTGTTTGCTGCGGTGGGCGCCGCTATGAACCCTAAAGAAGATCAGACGCCCCTTTCCATAGCGGATCTGATCAAAACCCTTTCCTCCGGGGTGCAGATGGATTTTGAGGTAAAGCGCATGGAACCTCTTTTTAAAAACCAGGAAGAGTATGATGCTTTTCTTGCAGACCATGCTCACAATCATGTAAGATCCTCGGATCTTTCTTCCTATGAAGGGCTTTGTTATCTGGGTATTGATGCCGGCTCTACCACTACAAAAGTGGCCCTTGTAGGCGAGGACGGCTCCCTTTTATACCGTTTTTATGAAAATAACAACGGAAACCCTCTTGCAGCAGCCATCCAGGCGGCCAGAGAGATAAACGAGCAGATGACAGACAAGGCAAAAATCGCATGGTCCTGCTCCACGGGATATGGAGAAGCCCTGTTAAAAGCCGCTTTTTTGCTGGACGAGGGAGAAGTGGAAACCATTTCCCATTACTATGCGGCCGCCTTCTTTGATCCTGAGGTAGACTGCATCCTGGATATCGGAGGCCAGGATATGAAGTGTATCCGCATCAAGGACGGCACCGTAGACAGCGTACAGCTAAACGAGGCCTGCTCCTCCGGCTGCGGTTCCTTCATCGAAACCTTTGCCAAAAGCTTAAATTACAGTGTAGCGGATTTTGCAAAGGAAGCACTTTTTGCCAAAAATCCCATCGATCTTGGCACACGCTGCACCGTATTTATGAATTCCAATGTAAAGCAGGCCCAGAAGGAGGGAGCGACCGTAGCAGATATCTCTGCCGGACTGGCCTACTCTGTGATTAAAAACGCTTTATTTAAGGTAATCAAAATCACAAATGCCTCTGATCTTGGAAGCCATGTAGTGGTGCAGGGCGGAACCTTCTACAATGACGCCGTGCTCCGCAGCTTTGAGCGGATCTCCGGCTGCCGGGCTGTCCGTCCTGATATCGCAGGCATCATGGGCGCCTTCGGAGCAGCCCTGATCGCCAGAGAGCGCTACCACCTGGGCGGTGAAAAAGAAACCTCTACTATGGCTTTAGACAAGATCATTTCCTTAAAATATACCACCTCCATGGCCCGGTGCAAGGGATGCAATAACCACTGTGTCCTGACTGTGAACCAGTTTGGAAGCAGCCGCCGGTATATTTCCGGAAACCGCTGTGAACGTGGCCTTGGAATGGAAAAAGCCAAAAAGGAAATTCCGAACCTTTTTGACTATAAATACCGCCGGATGTTTGACTATGAGCCCCTTCCCATGGATGAGGCAGACCGGGGCTGCGTAGGGATCCCCAGAGTTTTAAATATGTATGAAAATTTCCCCTTCTGGGCTGTATTTTTCCGTAAGCTGCGCTACCATGTGATCCTCTCTCCCCAGTCCACAAAGCAGATTTATGAGCTGGGTATTGAATCCATTCCCAGCGAATCGGAGTGTTATCCTGCCAAGCTGGTCCACGGCCATGTATCATGGCTCATCCGCCAGGGTGTGAAGTTTATCTTCTATCCCTGCATCCCCTATGAACGCAACGAAAGCCCTGAGGCCGGAAACCATTATAACTGCCCCATGGTCACCTCCTATGCGGAAAACATTAAAAATAACGTAGAAGCCCTGGAAGAGGAACAGGTTCGCTTTATGAACCCCTTTATGGCATTTACAAACGAAAAAATCCTTACAGATGCGCTGGTAAAGGAGTTTTCCAGTTCTTTCCAGATCCCTGCGGCTGAGATCCGTATGGCAGCCCATGCTGCCTGGCAGGAATTAACCGCCTCCAGAGAGGATATCAAGAGAAAGGGCGAAGAAACCCTGAAATGGATGAAGGAACACGGCAGGCGCGGCATTGTTCTGGCAGGACGTCCCTACCATGTGGATCCGGAAATCCACCACGGAATCCCGGATGTGATCACCTCCTATGGCTTTGCGGTGCTCACGGAAGATTCTGTTTCCCATCTGGGAAAGGTAGAACGGCCTTTAGTGGTAACAGACCAGTGGATGTACCATTCCCGCCTCTATGCGGCAGCCAGCTTTGTAAAAACCCAGGACAATCTGGATCTGATCCAGCTCAATTCCTTTGGCTGCGGTCTGGACGCCGTTACCACAGACCAGGTTTCCGACATCCTCACACGGTCCGGAAAGCTTTACACTGTGCTTAAAATCGACGAGGTGAATAACCTTGGCTCTGCCCGCATCCGGATCCGCTCCCTCATTGCGGCCATCCGTGTAAGAGACCAGCGCCATTATGAGCGCAAGATCATTTCCAGCGCCTATAACCGCGTGGTATTTACAAAGGAAATGAAGAAGGACTACACCCTTCTCTGCCCCCAGATGTCGCCCATCCACTTTGATCTGGTAGAGCCCGCGATCCGGGCCTTTGGCTACAATATCGAAATCCTTCAGAACCACAATAAAAATGCAGTAGATGTGGGGCTTCGCTATGTGAATAACGACGCCTGCTATCCCTCTCTCATCGTCATTGGGCAGATCATGGATGCACTTCTGTCCGGAAAATACGATTTAAACCGTACAGCCATCTTTATGACCCAGACCGGAGGCGGATGCCGCGCCTCCAACTACATAGGCTTTATCCGCCGTGCCCTTGAAAAAGCCGGCATGAGCCAGATTCCTGTGGTTTCCATCAATGCAAACGGCATGGAAACCAATCCGGGCTTTTCCATCACCCTTCCTCTGCTTACAAAGGCTATGCAGGCGGTGGTATACGGCGATATCTTTATGCGGGTTCTCTACGCGACCCGACCTTATGAAGCAGTTCCGGGAAGCGCAGATGCGCTCCATGAAAAATGGAAGAAACGCTGTATCGCCTCCCTGTCCAAGCGCTCTGCAGCTATGATGGAGTTTGGCCGGAACATCAAGGGAATCATCCGCGATTTTGACCGTCTGGAGCGAAGGGATATCAAAAAGCCAAAGGTAGGAATCGTAGGAGAAATCCTTGTCAAATTCTCTCCCCTGGCAAATAACCATATCGTAGAGCTTCTGGAAGCCGAAGGAGCGGAAGCCGTGATGCCGGATCTGATGGACTTCCTGCTTTACTGCTTCTACAACAACAATTTCAAGGCAGAGCATCTGGGCAAGAAGAAGTCCACTGCCCGACTGTGCAATGCGGGAATTGCCCTTTTGGAATACTTCCGCCGGACGGCCAGAAAAGAGCTGGCTGCAAGCAGACATTTTGCACCTCCCGCAGCCATCAATGAGCTGGCTGATATGGCAAAGGGCTTTGTATCCCTGGGCAATCAGACCGGAGAAGGATGGTTCCTTACAGGAGAAATGCTGGAGCTAATCCACAGCGGCGTGAAAAACATCGTCTGCACCCAGCCCTTTGGCTGCCTGCCAAACCATATCGTAGGAAAGGGCGTGATCAAAGAGCTTCGCAGGAATTATCCCGACTCCAATATTATTGCCGTAGACTACGATCCCGGTGCCAGCGAGGTCAACCAGTTAAACCGCATCAAGCTTATGCTAGCAACGGCGCATAAAAATCTGAAAAAAGAGATGGAACCGAAGGTTCAGGTGTAAAATTAAAGAGGATCTGCCGCACCCGATGGATATGGCAGGATCCTCTTTTTCTTTTGTATGTTAATCTTTTATTTTACCCTTCATACAGCGGATACTTATCGCAAAGTTTTGCAACCTCAGCCTTAATATACTCTTTCTTATTTTCAAAATCCGTTGCAGTCAGCCAGATACATTCTGCGATCTTTTCCATGTCCTCTTCCTTTAAACCTCTGGTGGTGACAGCCGGTGTACCGATGCGGACGCCGGAGGTAACAAAGGGGCTTCTGGGATCATTGGGAACGGTATTTTTATTCAATGTAATGCATACCTCATCACAGCGGTTCTGAAGCTCTTTTCCGGAAATATCCAGACCGCGCAGGTCAACCAGCATCAGATGATTGTCCGTACCGTCGGTTAAAAGTTTGAATCCCTGCTTTTTAAGAGCCTCTGCAAGGGCCTTTGCATTTAAAACAACCTGATGGGCATATTCCTTAAATTCAGGCTTTAAGGCTTCGCCCAGACACACTGCCTTGGCTGCGATCACATGCTCTAAGGGACCGCCCTGGGTTCCCGGGAAAATGGCCTTATTGAAGTTAAACTTCTCTGCCGCCTCCTTATTTGCCAGGATCATGCCGCCTCTGGGACCTCTGAGCGTCTTATGGGTGGTAGTAGTCACTACGTCTGCGTATGGAATGGGGCTTGGATGCTCTCCCGTTGCCACTAAACCTGCAATATGGGCCATATCCACCATCAGATAGGCGCCTACCTCGTCCGCAATCTCACGGAAGCGCTTAAAGTCAATGGTTCTTGCATAGGCACTGGCTCCCGCCACGATCAGCTTTGGCTTCGATTCCCTGGCCTTGCGCTCTACCTCGTCATAGTCAATGAATCCCTGATCGTCTACGCCGTAGGGTACAATATTAAAATAAAGGCCGGAAAAGTTTACAGGACTTCCGTGGGTCAGATGGCCGCCGTGATCCAAATTCATACCCATAACCGTATCTCCCGGCTTTAACATGGCTACAAATACCGCCATATTGGCCTGTGCGCCGGAATGGGGCTGTACGTTGGCGTAATCACAGCCAAACAGCTTCTTTGCACGTTCGATTGCCAGATCCTCCACTACATCCACACACTGGCAGCCGCCGTAATAGCGCTTTCCTGAGTATCCTTCCGCATACTTATTTGTAAGAACTGTTCCCATTGCCATCATTACCGGCTCCGAAACAATATTTTCAGAAGCGATCAGCTCCAGATTCTGTCTCTGGCGTCTGCACTCCGCCTGAATCGCCTCGCCCACTTCCTTGTCATAGCCTGTAATAAAATCCATAACTGTATTTACCATTGCAGCCTACCGTCCTTTCCGCTCTTTTCTGCGATTATAACCTATCTGATTATAAAATGCAATACTCCCTGATACGGACACATTTTCGGTTTTGTCTGCAAAATAACTGTCAATTCTTAAATTTCCATGCTTTTATCACTACCTGAAGGCTCCGGTTTCCGTTATATTCATTTACAGTGGGATAATAAATAATGTCAATCTGACGGTTTGAACCCATTTCCTCCATAAAGGCATCTCCATCCCCAAACACAATCCCATCCATGGAAAAGCCCCGTTCATTTACAAGGGAAAGACGCACTACATTGCGGTTTTTTCCCATTACACGGGCGCTTCGTATCCCCATGGCCTTCTGAGCAAACTGGGGCTTTTCATTGCCCTGTCCAAAAGGCTCAAGCCGTTCCAGATCGCAGATCAGCTCCTCTGAAATATATTCAAAGGGCATTGCCACATCAATCCATACTCTGGGGATAAAATCATCAGGCGTAAGCTTATCTGCCGCATTTTCATTGAGCCGTCTGCGGAATTCTCCTACATCTGCTTCTTCCAGTGAAAAACCGGCCGCCATGGGATGGCCTCCGAATTTCAGCAGCAGATCCTTTACCTCTACCAGGGCATGGAACATATGGTAGGCCTCGATAGAACGGCCGGATCCCTTGGCGCATCCTTCTGCCCTTGTAAGGACAAAAACAGGCTTATTGTACCGCTCTCTGATCCGTCCGGCTACAATTCCAGCCAGGGACTCATGGCAGTCGGGCAGAAAGACCACTAAAACCTTGTCATCCTTAAGCTCTGTTTCCACCTGAAGCGCCGCCGCATCCACATTCTCCTGCGTCATAGCCTTTCTCCGGTCGTTTAATTCCTTTAATTCCTCTGCAATAGAATCCGCCCTTGCAGTATCTTCGCACAGCAAAAGCTCCATGGCCAGTCTGGCCGTCTGAAGCCGTCCGCTGGCATTTAAACAGGGCCCCAGGACAAAACCGATATGGTACGCACTGATATTTGCCGGATCCAGCGCATTTTTATAAATCAGGCTTTTAAGGCCCGGATTTCCGGTCACAGCCAGACGCTTTAAGCCCTCCTTTACCACAATCCTGTTTTCATCCTTCAGCTTCATCACATCTCCCACCGTAGCAATGGCAGCAAGCTCCAGAAGTTCCAGCCACTCCTTACGGCTGATGCCGTATGCTTCATAGAGAGCGCCAACAAGCTTAAAGGCCACCATGGCTCCGCAGATCTCCGGCCACGGATACCGGCTATCCCTGCGCTTGGGATTTACAATTACATCTGCGGGAGGCATCAGGTCTTCCCCTGTTTCCTCATTGGTCTGGATATCGTGGTGATCTGTAATGATCACCTCCAGCCCCAGCTCCTTTGCCAGGGCAATCTGGCTGATGGCAGCAATGCCGTTGTCACAGGTTACAATGGTCTGTATCCCATCTGCCGCCGCAGCCTCAATGATATGCTCGTTGATGCCGTAACCGTCCCGGATCCGCTCTGGGATCACATAGTCCGCACAGGCTCCGATCCGTTTGAATCCCTTATATAAAATAGCAGTGGAGCATACGCCGTCGATATCATAATCACCCACGATCCGCAGACGCCGTTTTTCCTGTACTGCCCTGCTGATCCGTCGGACCGCCTCCTCCATATCGGGCAAAAGCCCGGGGGAATAAAGATCCTCCAGGCTTCCATTCAGATAGCGGTCAAATTCCGCTTCGCTTTCAATATCCCTGTTTCGTATAATTCTGGCTGTCACCGGACTGATGTGAAACCGTCCTGACAGAGCGTTAAAATCAGCTTTTTTTGCATGAAGCATCCAGATTGATCCTGTCATCCTGCTGTCCTTTCTCTTATGTCATTTCTGGGGATTTTTCTTACCCCTGCCCATCCCCCGTTTCATTTCCTCCGGGAATCATCCTTCCAAGCAGCCCGCCAATCACAGCCGGCAGCAGCCATCCAAGACCGGGAGCATAGCCTGGAAGATGCCTCATACCTTCCGTTATGCCCGGAATCGCAAGAGCTGCCTGATCCATGGTCCAGACAACGCTTACCGCCGCCGTAAACAGGATCGACAGACGGTACACCCAGATCCTGCGCCCTGTAAACCGCTCCATAAAAGCTAGAGCAATGAGAACAATCGCGATCGGATAAACGGCATTTAAAACAGGAACGGAATATTTCAAAATACGGTCCAGTCCCGCGCTGGAAATCAAAAGGCTGATAACTGCAAAAACCACCGTCCATATCCGATATCCAACGCATGGCGCCAGAGTAGAAAAAAACTGGCTGCAGCAGCAGATCAGTCCCACACAGGTATTCAGGCAGGCGATAAAAAAGATAATCCCCAAAATCACCATTCCCGAAATGCCAAAAAGATCTCCGGCCACAAAGGTCAGGATTCTGGCTCCGTTGGTGCCTGCTCCCGCCTGCTGTCCTACAGGGCCTCCAATATAGGCCAAAGCACCATAGACCAGAGATAAAAGGATCCCCGCCATAAGTCCGGCCTTTATCGTTTCCCGGATTACGGAATCCTCTCTGGAAATCCCCTTATTTCTTATATTAAGAGAAATGATAATGCCAAAATTTAAAGCCGCAAGCGTATCCATGGTCTGATACCCTTCCATAAAGCCTCTCACCGAAGCTCCTGCCGCAAATTCTGCCACTGTCTCGCCCACTCCCTCCATGGGCCAGATCAGCCTTCCCGTAAATAATACTGCAATCAGGATCAACAGTGCCGGACAGGTCACCTTGCCCAAACGTTCTGAAAGGGTTTCCGGATGAACGGACAAAAGAAGGGCAATGGCAAAAAACACAAAGGAATATCCCAACTGAGCCCAAAACTGAACCGTCATGCCCGTATGGCCCAGATAATCTCCCAGCTGGACTCCCGCACCGCTGAGAACAGGAAGCAGCGTCATCTCAAAGGAAGTGCTTGCAGTTCTGGGAATCGCCAGGAAGGGGCCGATCGCCAGATACGCGGTTAAAGTAAATAAAAGCGAAAATCTCCCGCCCACTTTTCCCGCCAGCTTTTCAAGTCCTCCTGAAACAGCCACCGCAGCCACTCCCAGAACCGGAAGCCCCACTGCGCTGATCAAAAAGCCGGCCATAGCCGGAATCACCTGAGCGCCTGCCCGTGCAGCCAGATCCGGAGGAAAGATCAGATTTCCCGCACCGAAAAACATCGAAAATAAAGTAAATCCTACCAGAAGCAGATTCTGGATGGAAAGCTTTTGTATTGTCATAAATCTCCACCTGTTCTGTATCCGATTGCGTCATTTTTTATCGCCGCTGCCTGCAAAAATATCTGCAGAGCTTCTTATCATCATACCATATTCCGGGGCAGGTTTCAACTGCGGCAAAATTCCTGCAGGTAAAATTCCTACACAGTTTTTACACAATTCTGTCACAGTTTAATCGTATTCTATTCTGGTATATGAACTACATTAAAGTGAGGGAACACCAGATTATGACCAATGAACAGTATTACAGCCTGATCCAGTCCTATGAGTATGCCAGAAAAATCCTGATTTCCCGACTGGAAATACTGGATCACAGCCTGTATGGGAACCATACCGAAAGCGGGCCTGTCCATACCATCCAAAGCCGGATCAAGTCAAAAGACAGTATTGAGGAAAAGCTTAAGCGCTCGGGAAAAACAAACAGCATTGCCAATGCCAGAGATTATCTGTTAGATATCGCCGGAATCCCGGTTTATTGCCTTGATACAATGGAATATTTTCCCGTAGAGGTTCAGCTGCGCACTATGTCCATGGACTTCTGGGCCAGTATGGAACACCGTATCTGTTACAAAAAGAATCCTCATGGCCGGGAACAGCTGAGCCGGGATTTTAAAATTTATGCGGATATTTTGGAAGAAATCGAACGACAGCTGGAAGGCTACAGTGATGTAAAGAAAAAGATAGAATAATTGCAAAAAACCTCGTAAGCAAAACACCTACGAGGTTTTTATCATGCGCCAGAGAAGATTCGAACTCCCGACACTACGGTCCGTAGCCGTATGCTCTATCCAGCTGAGCTACTGACGCATCTTTCATTACTTTGGCTTGTCTGCCTCAGCAACGTAGATTATTATATGCGATAAAACTCAAAATGTCAACTACTTTTTTCATTTATTTTATTTTTTGTTTTTTGTCAGTTTTACATCTCCATAAAAAGTTGTTTTCCGACAGCTGCAGCAGATATTTTCTTTCATTTGATTTATTTTGACACAGAATCTTTATTTACATTCTTTTCTGAATCATTTATAATTTATTTATATTTTTTTAATATTTTAAGGAGGGTTTCTTATGGTACTGCAAACACAAGCTCTTATTATCGTAGCTGCCTATCTGATCGGCATGCTGTTGGTTGGCTTCATCGTGGGGAAACTGAAGATCAAAGACAGCAGCGACTATATGCTGGCCGGACGGCGTATGGGACTTTTTATGGTGGCATTCTCATTGTCAGCCAACAATATCGGCGGCGGTTCTACTACAGGACTGGCGCAGAAAGCCTACGGCGAATGGGGAATGAGTGCGATCTGGTATGTACTGACCGCATCCATCGCTATGATCCCATTGGCTTATTTCGCCCCGAAGATCCGCAAAACCATGGCTGTGACCATTCCTGAGGTTGTAGGACGCAGATTCGGAAAAACATCCAGTACTCTGACTGCGGTTTTGAGTATCCTGTCCCTTTTCTGCCTTACCTCATCCCAGATTGCAGCCTCCGGCACTGTAGTAGCCAGCCTGACCGGAATTCCTACCAATGTAGCTCTGCTGATCGCAGGCGCTGTAGTGATTCTCTATACTACCTTTGGCGGCATGATCGCAGACCAGATTTCAGATTTGGTCCAGTTCGGCATCATACTGATCGGTCTTGCTGTTGCCACCCCCATCGTAATCCACGGATGCGGCGGATGGGACGCCATTTCTGCGGCTCTTCCTCCTGCTCATTTAAGCTTTACGAAAATCGGCTGGGTAACGATCATCGGATACATCTTCAACTATTTCTGCACCTTCCTCGCAGGCCCTGAGATGGTATCACGTTTTGAAACTGCAAAAAGTGAAAAGGTCGCAAAGGAAGCCGCCTGGCTTTCTGCTGTACTGATGGCGGCCATGTCCATTTTCCCGACACTTCTGGGCCTGGCAGCTCTGGCTACCATGCCGGAACTGGCCGACGGCGGAAAAAATGCCATGATGGCCGTTACCTCCGCCCATGCTCCCGGAGCCATCGTCGGCATCATCTCTGCCGCTATCATCTGCGCCACCATGTCCTCTGCGGACTCTAATCTGTTATGTATGTCCACCATGCTGATGAATGACCTGTATCTGAAATACGGCGGCAAACAGCTTAAGGATAAGCAGGTTATCGCCTACACCCGTACCTGCAACGTTGTGGCAGCAATCATTGCCATGATCATCTCCATGGCAGGAATCCCCATCGTAACTATGAACACCTTTGCCTTTGGCATCCGGTGCGCGGGCCCCTTTGCAGCCTACGGACTTGGCCTGATCGTACCAAAGGCGACTAAAAATTCCGGTATTCTCTCTTTGATCGGCGGAACGATCGGTTTCTGCTTCTGGCAGTATCTCAGCGGCGGAGGCTTTAAATTTGGCATTCTTCCTGTGGTATTCGGCTGTGCAGTCAGCGTAGCTGTATTTTTCCTTGTAAATGCCATCGAATGGAGCCGCGGTGTAGAACCCGCCCCCTCTGCCTATATGGATGAGAAATAATCTGTTCTGAAACCAGAATTACAAAAAGCGCCGTCGCTTCCTATCTGCTATGGAAACTACGGCGCTTTTTTACTGGGCTGGCGGGATTCGAACCCTCGTATGCAGGAGTCAAAGTCCTGTGCCTTT
>ERZ838827.294-NODE-294-length-69936-cov-5.735622_pt1 | contig 69936 bp, 52 predicted proteins | sample MGYA00519881_ERZ838827 | MGnify/ENA primary metagenome ERZ838827 (study PRJEB31850, sample SAMEA3708842) | human gut metagenome | biome: human gut; feature: human-associated habitat; material: faeces | place: China | collected 2014 ...
TTCAAGATTTCGAGCTTTGCTTGACCGACCTAGTGAGGGTTTCCTTGTTTTTAGGCTGTATTTGCGCCTGCGAACGCGAAGCTGCGCGACGACTACGACGTGCTCGTCACGTCGAAGTGTCTCGGCGAGCTCAACGCCGTTTCCCAAACGCCGTTCCTCGACTTCGCGTGCGAGTTTTTCGACAGCATCGCTCCCGAAGGACTGATCGTCATGATGGACGTCACGTCGAGGCAGCCTCACAATCGCGGCAATGATTGGACGAACCTGCAGATGACCGGCGAGTTCGACAGGTACAGGCTGCTGTTCCGTCAGCACGGCTTCAGGACGCTTTTCCCGCTCGTCTGCGACGGATGCTCGGGATGCCGCAGCCATTCGCGTTTTATGCAGTTCGTCTTCGACTTCAGCGAGCTCGGGCTTCTGGAGCACTCCGAGACCAAGCTGGCATGCCGCGCGTACTGCCGCGACAAGCTCTGGCAGAAGGTGCGTGCAGAAGTGCCGCCCGCCCGATGGCAGATATCCTTGGGCGTATCCTGTGGGGAGTGCAGGGAGAAAGGTGCAGGTGAGAACCTGGCCGAACTTCCCGGCTGCTGCGTCAATCACAAGTACTTTGCCCGGGGAGGCTGACATGCCAATGGAAATTCAAACGCCCGAAGGCCGCGTGAAGGCCATGACGCCCGTGATTCTGTCGGCGAGCCGTTCGACCGACATCCCGGCCTATTATGGACAGTGGTTCATGAACCGCCTGCGCGCAGGCTGGTGCGCCTGGGTGAATCCGTTCAACCGCCGTCCCTCGTACGTGTCGTTCAGGGACGTGAAGGCGGTCGTCTTCTGGACGAAGAACCCGGCGCCCTTCCTGCAGCATCTGGACGAGCTCGATGCTCGCGGCCTGCACTACTACTTCCAGTACACGCTCAACGACTACGAGCGGGAGGGGTTCGAGCCCAACGTTCCCGCGCTCGAAAAGCGCATCGAGACCTTCAGGCGGCTCTCCGAGCGGATCGGTCCCGACCGCGTCGTCTGGCGCTTCGATCCGATCATCCTGTCGCCGGGCACCGGTCCCCGCGACATCCTCATGAGGATCTGGACGATCGGCAAGGCGCTGAGGGGACTGACGAAGAAGCTCGTCGTGAGCTTCGTCGACGTGGGCGCCTACCGCAAGGTCCAGGCGAACCTCGTGCGCGACACGGGGCTCTACACTCGCGAGACCGTGCTGTCGGCCGAGCCCGACGAGGCGCAGCGGCGCGAGATCTGCGAGGGTCTCGCCAAGATCCGCGAACGCTGGCATTCGGAAGGCTGGGACATTGAGATTTCGTCCTGTGCCGAGGAGGCCGATCTTGCGGTCTGGGGAATCACGCACAACAGATGCATCGACGGCGAGCTCATGGAAAGAGTGTTCGGCGAGGACAAGGCGCTCGTGCACTTCCTGCACTCGGGCAAGCTGCCGGAGGCGCCTGCCGCAGGGTCGGACTCGCTCTTCGGAGATCCCGTGATCCCCGTGGTTCCGGTCTCCAAGCGCAGGAACCTGAAGGACAAGGGTCAGCGCGAGGCCTGCGGCTGCATCGTGAGCAAGGACATCGGCATGTACGACACGTGCATGCACTTCTGCGCCTACTGCTATGCGAACGCAAGCAGGAAGACCGTGCTCGAGAACCGCAGGCGGCACGATCCCGAGAGTCCGTTCCTTGCGGGCGAGCCCGGGAAGACGGATGAGGATGCAAAGGCGGAAAACACGGAAAATGGAGGCAGCAGGTGAAGCTCTTCAAGGTCATCAGAACGACTGCGCGCGGCGTGAAGTTTGCGACGCGCGTCGGCATCACGGTCGGCAGCAACATGCTTCAGGGCGTCGCGAACGTCGCGGAGGTGGCGGGCAGGGCGGCGGAGAAGACCGCCAGAGGAGACTGGGACGGACTTGAACGCCTTGCGGAAAGGACGGCCCGGGGCGTCGGCCGCTCGATCGAGAACAAGTGCACGGCCGCGGGCGAGCTCTTCAACGAGACCGAGCGCTGCATCGCGAATCCCGACAGGCGGTTTCTGACGAAGAAGAACGCCGCCCGCGTTGCGGCCGTGGCGACGGTTGCGGCCACGGTGGCGGCGGGCGCCTCGGCGATGGATCTGGACGTCGTCTCGGACGTGGACGTCGACGGACTTCCCGATGCCGACGGTGCGGGCGGTGCGCTTGCATCGGGCTTCGCGCCTTCGGATCTGTCGGTTGAAAACGGCGTCTTCACGGGCGACGGTCAGGAGCTCGACCGCCTGATCGCATACGGCGAGGTCGACGGCACGACCCATGTTGCCTCGGAAGACATCGTGCGCGACATCGGCGCCCGCGACGCCTTCCTCTCCGCACACGGCTACGACGGCGTGCCCGAAGGCTACGAGGTCCATCATGTCGTGCCGCTTTCCGAGGGAGGCGCCGACATGCCCGACAACATGATCCTCGTGAGCGAGGCTGACCATGCGGCGATCACATCGGCGCACGCGGGCTTCTACGGTTGGCGAGACTGAGGCAGGAAAGCCTCTTCATGTATTCATGAAATCCCCGTCCAGGTGTGATTCCGGGCGGGGATTTCTTTTGTGGACGCCCGGCTTCAGAGCGCTCTGATGAAGCGTCGCGGCCTTTCCGCGATCCACTGCGCGAAGGCTTCGCGAAGCGCGTGGCGCATGAAGTCGGCGGGCGGCGAGAGTTCGACAGCCTTTCGGTGAAAGAACGAGACGGTGAGGGCGGGCAGCGGGAAGCGCGCGGGATCGAGCGCCCTTACGCGGTCCGCATAGCGGCTGTCCTCGACGACGCTCAGGGGAGAGAGGCTGAGCGCACCGTTCCTGCCCTTGAGGGCGTCGATGCCGAAGAAGTCGCAGAGCGTGACGGACTTCGGCGCGATGCCCAGAGCGCCGAGCTTTTCGAGAAGAAAGCTCTCGTCCTGGACGGTCGTGAGCCACTTGCTCTCCGTCAAGATCCGCCGCAGGTCGGCGTTCGGGGCGAAGACGGGGTGAGCGGGCGCCGCGACGATGCCGTGGTCGACTTCGAAGAGCGGTTCCTCTACCAGGGCGGAGAGCTCCTCGTGCTGGTAGCGGCTCGTCATGACGAGCGAGATGTCGAGCTTGTCGGAGAGGAGCTTGGGTGCGCAGTCGGAGAAGAAGCCGCTTGTGAAGACGAGCCTGACGGAGGGCCAGCGGCTTCTGAAGCGCGCCATGGCCTCGACGAGGACTTCGGGCGGGAGCGTGGGCGTGACCGAAATGCTGAGCTTGGTGAGTCTGCCCGTGGCTGCGGCCGTGACGGCGGCTGCGGCGCGGTCCGCGTTGGCGGCGATCGTTTCGGCATAGGGAAGCAGGCTTCGGCCCGCTTCATTGAGCCTCAGGCCCATGGCGCTGCGCTCGAAGAGCGGTGCGCCGAGGTCTGACTCGAGCTGGGTAATCGACTTCGCGACCGTCGAGGGCGTCAGGCAGAGCCTGTTGGCCGCAGGCCGGACGCCGCCCGTGGAGACGACGGCGAGAAAAGCCTTGATCTGGCGGATTTTCATGGACGAGCTTCTTGAGACGGGCGGCCGCCCGTCTGAGTGGCATGGCTGGATGATGTCTTCCATTATAGGAACGCAAGGTTGTGCGGCAGAGAAGAAAGCGGCCTCCCGCCCGCAAATGGGACGGAAGGCCGCCGGAGGAGGATTTCAACTCGGAGGTCAGAAGCGGTGGACGACGCCGCAGGTGAGTTCGTACCCGTTGGGAGCGCCTTCGACGCCGCCCGTCGTTTCGATCTTTTCCCGGGACCAGCCGGTCATCGCATAGACGGCGGTGCGCTTCGTGATCGCGTAGTCGTAGCCGGCGGAGAGGCAGACGCGCCTGAAGTCCGTGCCGTACCGGTTGTCCATGTCGCGGTAGGCGACGGCGGCCTTGGCGACGCCGCCCATGGCGGGGACGTTCACGCCGAGGCTCGCGCCGAAGCCGTCGACGAAGCCGTAGCCTGCGGCAGGCTGGCCTGCGGTGAGGAGCGTGAGGCCTGTTCGGCCGACGCCCGCACGGTGGACGGCAAGTTCCTGGCCGCCGAACAGCTGCGTGAAGGCGAGGAGTCTGGCGCCGCCGGGGAACGTGTAGTTGCCGCCGACGGTGACGGTCCATCCGTCGTCCGTGAATGCCTTTTCGCCCGTGCGGGCGGAGCCGTACATCGTGGTGTCGGCGACCACGACGGTCTCAAGGGCGCCCGCCTGCCAGCGGGCGGCGATGGAGGCGTAGCGGTCGGTGTCGCCGCCTCGGCCCTCGTCGCCCGCGTCGGAGGCGGCCTTCTTGAAGGCGTACATGGCGTAGCCCGTGAAGCCCGCAAAGGTCGGGGTCACGAAGCTCACGGCGTTGTCGACGCGCGTCCAGGAGGAGGCGGTCACCTGGCCCGAACCGAAGGCCTGCGTGTAGTTTGCAAAGAGCGGATCGATGGCGCGGAAGAGCCCGTCGGCGCCGAGCGTGCTGCCGAAGATCGGCATCAGGCCTGCGGAGACCTTGCCGAACGGACCCGTGAGGTCGATGTGGGACTCGCGGCCGAAGAACTTGCCCGTCTGGTCGAAGGTGCCGTCGTCGGCGCGGAAGCCGCTTTCGAGGACCCAGTCGATCCTGAGGCCGTCTCCGAGGTCTTCAGAGCTCCTGAGGCCAAAGCGGGAGCCGAACTCTCTGGCGGTCTCCATGGAGAAGGTGTTCGTGCGGGAGGAGCCGGCGGCGTCCGCGTCGCTCGAGACGAAGGCAAGGCCGACGTCGACGACGCCGTAGGCCTTGACCTCGGCGGCGTGCGCCCCGGCCGAGGCGAGGCCTGCAATGCTGAGTGCGGCGGCGGTGAGCTTGAGATTCTTGTTCATGACTTGGTGCTGCGGGCCCGCAAAGTCCGAGGGGCGGGCCCGTCTTGATTTTGTGTCCTCACCCTCCCGGGCGGGAAGGCGAGGCTTTTATGAGACGCCTCAGGCGGCGGAGAGTTCGCGGCCGACGAGCCAGCCCCAGGTGGCGGCGCGGCCGGCGCACATGCCGGCGATGAGGTTCGGGTAGGTGTTGGCGAAGTAGCCGCCGCTGTCCTGACCGATGACGTAGAGGCCCGGGATCGGCTTGCCTTCGGTGTCGATGGCGTTCATGTGCGTGTTGATCTGGATGCCGTCGCAGGTGCAGAGCGAGTAGCCGACGTTCTTGCAGCCGAAGAAGGGGCCCTTCTCAAGGGCGGCCATGCGGAAGGCCTCCTTGCCGAAGTCCTCGTCGACGCCCTTGCGGGCGAGTTCGTTGTAGCGCCTGACCGTGGCCTTGAGGGCGTCGGCCGGAAGGCCGAGCTTGCCGGCGAGCTCCTCGATGGTGTCGGCCTGCTGCACGAAGCCGTCCTCAATGAGCTTGGGCAGGCCCTTGGAGGCGATGAACTCCCAGGAGAAGATCGGGCGGGCGCCGTTGGGATGCGGATGCAGACGGGAGCAGCCGGCCATGCAGGTCTTCTGCACGTAGTCGGTCCACGTGGAGTCGAAGATCGAGTAGTGGCAGTGGCCCTTCTGGTATTCGTCGGCGTGGAGGATGCCCTCGTAGGTGCCGGATTCGTTGAAGAAGCGCTCGCCGTCGGCGTTGACCTTGAGGAACGGCTGGCTGCCGAGCCAGAAGGTGCCCATGTCGCTCTTCTTCATGGCCTCGATGCCGGGCTCCTGATCGGGGCGCAGGGCGCAGCGGTCGAACTGGGCCATGGAGTGCGTTTCGTCCATCTTGGCACCGACCCAGAGGCAGGCGCGGATGCCGTCGCCGAGGGCGCCCGGCATGGACTTGTTGCCGCCGAGGATGCGGAGGTTCCAGGGCTGGAGGGCCTCGAGCATCTTGTAGTTGCGGCAGTAGCCGCCCGTGGCGATGACGACGCCCTTGGAGGCGTTGTAGCGGACGTACTGGCCGTCGGCGTTCTCGGCGATGCAGCCCGTGACGCGGCCGTTGACGCGCTCGAGCTTCACCATCTTCGTGCTGTAGTGGAACCTGGCGCCGTGCTTGACGGCGAAGTCATAAAGAACAGCGTTGCCGTTGAGGCGCTTTTCGTTCTTGTCGGACTTCTCCCAGCGGGCCTGCGGCCAGCGCGGCGTGTGGCAGGTCGGAATGGCGGGATAGCGGGATTCGGCGGGGGAGTCGACCGTTTCATGCCAGAGCTCGACGCCGCGTTCGGCGAGGCGGTCGCCGTACCAGTTCATGACTTCGCCCGAGCGGTCGGCGAAGGTGCGGTGCAGGCGCTGGTCGACGTGGCCCCCGGCGGCCTGCGTGGCGAGCGTGATGAAGTCGAACTTGTCGATCTTCGTGCCGTACTTCTGCTGGTAGCGGGAATTGAGGGCGGCGAAGCCTTCGCGAACGCCCGTGCCGACGGTGAAGCGGTCGATGCCGATCACCTTCGCGCCCTTTTCGGCGGCGGAGGCCATCGCAAACATGCCGCTCGTGCCGCAGCCGACGACGAGGATTTCGCAACCGACGGTCTTGACGATCGCCTTCTCATGGATGACGGGCGGCTTGCCGAGCCAGTCGCCGTCGTCTTCGGCGGCGGACTGCTTCTCGGTGATGACCTCGACGGGAATCTTGCCCATGGCCTGATCGATGCACTTGCGGGCGGCGCGGGTGACGGCCTTGGAGGTGACGGTGGCGCCCGAAACGGCGTCGACGCCGGCCGACTGCGTGGCGATGATGGACTTCCTGAGCTGTTCGGCGGCGACCTGGCCGATGGCGGGCGTTTCGCCTGAGGCGTCGATCACGACGTCCGTGATCCTGTCGGCGTCGAACGTCATCCTGACGATGACGTCGCCGCCGATGCCGGGGGCCTTGGCGGTGTAGGTGCCGGCCTTGTAGAGGCCCGCGGGAGCGGCGTGAACGGCGGATGCGGCGAGCGTGGCGCCGGAGGCGAGGCCGGCGCGGAGCAGGCCGCGGCGGGTGAGCTGCTTCATGAAAAGTTCTCCTTGATGAATCGGGAGGGCCGGCAGCGTCGTGAGACGCCGCAAAGAGAGGTGCGGCCCGTGACTCCGATCATAGGAGAACGCCTTGAAACGCCCTGTGGATCAATTTTCCGCCCGTTCGCATTTCGCGAACACCTGTGTCATTTTCGGGAGGCACACCGCCGGGACGGAGATGCGGCAAGGCCCCGCGAGGCGAAGTGCTGCGGGGCCTTGAGGGAAGAGAGAGAGGTGAGGCGGGCGTTATTTCAGGTCGACGCCGAGGAAGTCGAGTGCGGTCTGAACGTGAAGCGCGGCGCCCTTGACGAGGACGGACTCGTCGACCTTGTAGCAGCCGTGGTGCTGCGGCCAGACGGCGTCGCAGGCCTCGTTGCGCACGCCGAGAAGGACCATGGCGCCGGGAACCTTCTCCTGATAGAAGGCGAAGTCCTCGCCGCCCATCTGCAGGTCCGCCTCGATGACGCCCTTGTCGCCGAAGATTTTGCCTGCCGCGCCCGTGACGACGTCGATCATGCCCGGATCATTGACCGTGACGGGCACGATGCGCAGGTATTCGACATCGGCCGTGCCGCGCATGGCTTCGGCCGTGCTCCTCGCGATGCGGGTGATCTGCTCCTCGAAGCGGTCGCGCACGGCGGGGCTGAAGGTGCGGGTCGTGCCCTCGAGTTCGGCGGTGCCCGCAACGACGTTGAAGCGGGTGCCCGAGTGGAACTTGCCGACCGTCACGACGGCGGTGTCGCCGGGATAGGTCTCGCGGGAGACGATCGTCTGCAGGTTCTGCGCGATGGCGGCGCCCATGATGAGCGCGTCGGCGCCGAGCTGCGGCTGGGCGCCGTGAGTGGACTTGCCGCGGACGTGGATCTTGAACTGATCGCCCGAGGCCATCATCGGCCCCTTGCGCAGCGCGACCGTGCCGGCGGGATAGTCGGACCAGACGTGCATGCCGAAGCAGGCGTCGACGCCTTCGAGCGCGCCTTCCTCGATCATGGCGCGCGCGCCCAGGCCCAGCTCCTCGGCGGGCTGGAAGGCGAAGACGATCGTGCCCTTGAGACGGTCCCTGATTTCGTTGACCATCATTGCGGCCGTGAGCAGCATCGAGATGTGGCAGTCGTGCCCGCAGGCGTGCATGACGCCCGGAACCTCGCTCGCGTAGGGAAGCCCCGTCTCCTCGTTGACGGAGAGCGCGTCGATGTCGCCGCGAAGAAGGATCGTGCGGCCGGGCTGAGCGCCCTCGATGCGGGCGAGCGTGCCCGTGCCGAGGCCGCAGGGACGCCACTGGATGCCTGCGCGGTCAAGCTCGGCGCGGATGCGTTCGGCAGTGTGGACTTCCTTCGTGCTTTCTTCGGGGTGCTGGTGGAACCAGCGGCGCATTTCGATCTGGTACCCGTTCCAGCGGGTCATGAGTTCCTGGAGTGTCATTTTGTGGTCCTGTCAAGGGTCTTCAGGCGCAGGTCCCGTGCGGAAGCGCTGCGCCTGAATGAAAAGAGGTTTGAGGTCTTCCGTCAGAAGAGCTTGACGAAGAAGCCCGCGAGGATGACGGAGGTGATCGTCACCGTCACGAAGCCGCCCACGATCATCGGCGGGAAGAGTCGGCTCATGAGGAAGTCGACCTCAGCCTTGTCGGCACCTTCCTCCTGGCAGATGCGTTCGGTCATGATCGCGTCGAAGGGAAAGCCGTAGAGGGCGGTGAGGCAGGTTGCGAAGCCGAGATAGGGGGAGATCTTGAGGAAGCGTCCGACGATCGCCGCGACGACGGCCATGCCGACGACGCCGATGATGATCAGGAGGACCATCGGGCCGATGAGCTTCGCCATCATTTCGGGATTGCTGTCGCCGAGACCGCTGTAGACGAACATGATCAGGGCGAGGAAGAGGAAGTCCTTCGAGCCGGTGCGCGAGAGCACGTTGGGCTCGAGGAAGCCGAGGCGGCAGAAGACGACGCCGCAGACGAGCGCCCAGATGGCGCCGTTGACCGGCGTGAGCACGCCGAGCACGAAGGCGAGCCAGGCGACGAGCGAGACCTTGAGGAGCACGAAGTACGGCGTGTTCCAGGCCTTGGGCGTGGCGAGCACTCCCTGCTTGGATTCGTTGCCGGGCATGGCGAGTGCGTCGGCCATGACCTTGCGGGCGTCCTCGCCCTTGTCCTCGACCTTGCCCGCGCGGAAGGCGGCGAGCTGGCGGCGGGCCTCAAGCTTGAGGCAGACGGCCGTGAGCGGGTAGCCCGCGAAGCCCTGCACGCAGTACATGACGATCGCGAAGACGGCTGCGGCGGCAAGACCGGCGTCAAGCGCGGCCTTCTGCATCATCGTGGTGGCCACGATGCCGCCCGCGAGCGGCGGGATGCCGGCGATGACGAGCGTGCGGTCCATGAAGAGCGGACCGACGAACCAGCACAGGCCCACGAGCCCCGCAAGGCCCGCAAGACAGATGACCACGGTCTTCCACTGCTGGAGCAGGCGCTCGAGACTGAAGAGCGTGCCCATGTGGGTGATGAGGAGGAAGATGGCGACGGAGGAGCCCAGCGGCAGAAGCTTCGAGTCCGCGACGAGCGTCTTCGGGAGGAAGGTCCAGAAGGCGATGAGGATCAGCACGGCGGAGATGAAGACCGACGGGACCCAGCCTTTCGTGAGCTTGGAGAGCACCTCGCCCAGCAGGATGATGACGAGGCAGGCCGCAAAGGCCGAGACAAAGTTGTACATGAGCATGGAATGGTTCCTTGACGTGCGGTAGTTGGAGTCTGAGGACGCCGTCGCCCGGGGTCGTCGACGGCGCATGCACGTTCATGAATCCATTCTGATCCCGTCCCGGAGCACCGGACGGCCGAAGGACGTCGAAAGACGACGAAATTTCGATATTCCTTGATGCGGGAGAGGGGATTTCGGCAAATCGCCTTAAGACAAACGCCTTAGAAGCCCTGATCGGAGCCTGATGATGGAAACGCGTGCGGCACAGTCGCTTTAAAGTGACACTGAGCAAAGGCGGGGAGGCGGACGGATGGGGGGTGACGGACCATCGGATGCGATGGTTCTCATGCACGTGAACGCAGGCATGAGGGCGGGCAGGGCCTCGCCGATGTTGAGAAACCGCCGTTTCGCTCAACTGGCAAAAACGCCGTTTTCAGGCCGTTTGTTGCGTGAAAGCAACACCTGTTCTCCAGAGTCGGTGCTGTAGAGAACGCAGATGCGGGGGCTTTTCAGACCGTCCGGAGACGAAAGGAGGGCCTTTCGTTCTGAAATGCGCGGACAGGCTCGAAGGAGAAGGCGGAAACGGGAGAACGAATCGACGCTGCCCGCATCGGCGGTTCGTTTCCATGGCGAAGCGTCGCGGTCCACGGCGTCGGATCCGCTGCGTCAAACGCGGGTCAAGATTTGGAGAACGTTTCGAGGGACGTCGGTCCGAGCCGGGGTCGTTCTTCAGTTATCGAGCGGGGCTGAAAGACTGAAAAGGTTGTGGGAGAAGGAAAGGCGCGAGTCGGTGGGTGAGGTTGAGGAGAGGTGGCGCATCGTTCGGGGATTGCGCACAATGGCGCAGAGTCACGGCGCGGTGCTGTCTGAAGACGTCCTGAGGGGACGTCGGGAGCCGCGCCCTGATTGTCTCTTTGTCAACCAAAAAGGAATGAAAATGAAGAAGAGTTTTGTTGCTCTCGCCGTCCTCGGCGCTTTTGCCGGCACTTCCATGGCTGCCGACGTCACGATGTACGGTGTCGTCGATACGGGCCTTCTCTATCAGCACGGTGAAGTCAGTGCGACCATCGGCAGCAGCAGCGGCAGCGCCGAAGTCGACTCCTTCAGCATGGAGACGGGCACGAACTCCGCCTCCCGCTTCGGCATCCGCGGCACGGAAGACCTCGGCAACGGCATGACGGTGGGCTTCAAGCTTGAAAACGGCTTCGAATCCGACACGGGCGCCCTCAAGACGGACAGCAAGCTGTTTGACCGCGAATCCACGCTCTTCATCAAGGGCGGCTTCGGTACGGTCTACGCCGGCCGCATGGGCACGCTCGTCTCCGACGCGGGCTCCGTCGGCTTCTACGGCTCCATGGCCTCCGCTCTGGGCACGGGCTGGTCCGACAACATCGCCGGCCACAACGCCGTCATGGCCAACTACGAGAGCCGCTATGACAACACGATCGCCTACGTTTCGCCGGAATTCGCCGGCGTGACGTTCTATGCCCAGTACGCCATGGGTGACGGCGAAGAAAACAAGTCGTCCACCGACCGCTACGCCGCTCTCGGCGCTGAATGGAAGGCAGGTGCTCTGGATCTCGGTTTCGTCGTCGACTACCTGAATAAGGATTCCGTCCTTGTCTCGAAGAACGATCCGAACGTTCAGGACACGTGGACGTTCAACCTCGCCGGTTCCTATGACTTCGGCTTTATGAAGACCTACCTCGCCACCCAGTACTTCAAGGATGCCCGCGACGCCGGCTCCGTCGTCAGCGGCATCGGTCTCTTCGATCTGGACTTCTGGGAGGACATCTACGGCGGTGATTCCAGCAAGGATCCCGAACGTGCTCAGGCCTTTGCCAAGGCTGCCGTTGCTCAGACCGGCTACGGCGTGCATCTCTCCACGGCCTTTGACGTTCTCGGCGGCACGATGAAGGCCGGCATCGGCTACATGGACGCCGACATCGACTACGCCCACGACGGCCAGGTTGGTGACTCCAAGGTCTACACGGCTGCTCTCGGCTACGAATACTCGCTCTCCAAGCGTACGCTCGTCTACACGGGTCTCGGCTACACGAAGCGTGAGCTCGACGCCAACTACGAAGGCGTGGCCGGCAGCTGGGAAGAAGAAGGCTACGACTTCGCCCTCGGCCTCGTCCACAAGTTCTGAGCAGCCTGACCTTCAGGTCTGAATGAACTCGCCCGCAGGAGGATTCTTCTGCGGGCGTTCTGTTTTTTTTCGGCGCGGGAAGACCAGAGCGTCATGCCCAGGCTTCGAGGAAGCAGTGCTTGAGGACCGAGAAGTCGCCGAAGCGAACGCCCCTCGGGGCCTCCCTCATGACGACGGGCTTGCCGTGGTAGGCGAAGCCGAAGCCCGCGGCGGCGATCATCTGCAGGTCGTTTGCGCCGTCGCCGCCCGCGATCGTCTCGGAGAGCGAGGCGCCGTTGACCTGGGCGAGCACCTCGAGCGCACGCCGCTTGCCGTCGGCATCAAGTATCTTCCCGCCCGCAGGGCCGCGGACGCCGCCCGTAAGCCTGCCGTCCTCAAGGACGAGGCGGTTGCAGACCACGCCCGTCATGCCGAAGCGGCGGGCGACGTGCGTGGCGATCTCCTCGAAGCCGCCCGTGATGATGTAGGTGGCGAGACCGTGCTGCGTGAGAAAGTCGACGAAGTCAAGGGCGCCGGGCGTCGGCACGGCCCGATCGACGGCGTGGGTCACGATCTCGACGCTCGATCCCGCGAGTGCGGCCACGCGCTGCCGCAACGACTCGTCAAACGGAATCAGACCCTCCATCGCCCTGCGGGTGATGCGGGAGATCCGTTCGCCCGCACCCGCGAAGGCGGCCATCTCGTCGATGCACTCGCTCTCGATGAGCGTCGAGTCCATGTCGAAGCAGGCGACGCGAAAGCGCCTGAGGGAAAGGTCGGGCGGCAGGAGCAGGACGTCGACGGCGCTCTCTTCGGCCATGGCCGCGAGCCCCGTCGGAAAGCCCTTCGAGCTCACGCCCGAAAGACGAATGAAGCCGGGCCTGACGAGCTTCGTCCTGAAGTTGAGGCGGTCTGCGAGCCCGAGGATCGCACGGTCGTCGCCCGCAAGAAGCATGTCGTTCATCGATATTCCTTCTTCAATCAGTCATCGTCGTCCGTGCGGGCGCCTTCGGGAAGACCGCGCTCGGGCGTCCAGCCGTCGTTGTTGATGCGATGGGCGCAGGTGACGTAGGCGCGGCCTCCGGAGGAGAGTCGTTCAATTCGCTGGTGGAAGGCGCCGAAGGTGAGGTCGAAGGCCTCGCCCGCAGGCGTCCTGCGGACAGGACCGCCGGGGAGCGCCTCGTCGAGAAGGCGGCCCGTGGGCTTCACCATGTCGGAGTCGGAGAGAAGGCCTTCGAGCGTCATGATCGTGACGGCGAGGTCGGCGTGGCCTGCGGGATCGTCGTGGACGGCCGAGCTGGGGAAGGCGCTTCCGCCGACCGCGAGCACGGCGTTGATCTCCTGAGGCAGGAGTCCGCCGTGGTTTCCTGCGCCAAGAGGCAGCTCGGGCGCCATGACGAGGCCGCCCGTTTCGGGATCTCCGCGCGGGACGATGCGAAGGTCGGGCGATCGGCGGCCGTCGGTGAAGACGAGGCGCTCGGAGAAGGTCCCCGGGATTCGGCCCTCGATCGAGCAGGGCTGCTCGGGGTCCGAGGGCGAGAAGAGGAGCCCGATGTCGGGAGAGGCCATGAGCGCGTCGCGGGCGCGAAGCTGAAGCGAGAGGTCCGCGGGATTCGTGAACCAGAGTCCTGCGCAGTAGGTTCCGACAAGGACGGCGTCGGCCGAGGCCGTGTCGGCCCCTTCGAGCACCTCGCGGCCCGTGAGAATGCGCAGCCCCGCATTTTCAAGAATGCCCTTCATGTCGAAGTGGCGGCGCACGACGCCGTGGCCGTGATCCGACATGACGACGAGCTGCACGCCCGCGTCCCTGCCTTCCGTCTCCCACCACTCGAGCACGCGCGCGAACTGGCGGTCGGCGTCGCGCCTTGCCTCGCGGGTGCGCTCGTCGTCAATGCCGAACTCGTGCGAGGAGTGGTCGGGCTCGCCGATCCAGAGGACCGTCACGTCGCCGAGGCCCCTCGGGAGCTCGCGCTCGAAGAAGAGGTCGACGACGAGCTTCGTGCCCCTGAAGTCGGGGAATTCGAGCGGAACGCCCGGGCCGAAGCCTTCGACGAGCTCGCGGCGCTCGTTGTCCGGAACGCTCGTCACGAGGTCGTGCACGCAGGCGCAGACGTGGTCGGGATAACGGTCGGCGTAGAGGTGCTGAAGGCGAGTGCTGCCCTTCGAATTGGCGCAGTAGACGCGCATGGTTTTGCCGGCGGCGCCGAGACGCTCGCCCATGGTGGGAACGAGCAGGAGCCCGTCCTCGCGGCGATGCCGCAGCACGTGCTCGAGGTCGAACCCGAAGAAGACGCCGTCGGCCCCTCCCATGTCGCGGCGCCAGTAGCAGTTGGCGACGAGGCCGTGGCCCGTCGGACGAAAGCCCGAGAAGATGCCGGGATGGTTGACGTAGGTCTCGGTGGGAAAGTCCGCAAGGTAGTTCGACCACGAGTGGTTCGCGGCCATGAAGCGCGAGAGCGCGGGCATGTCGGCCTTGACGCTGTCGGGGCGAAGGCCGTCGAAGCCCACGATCACGAAGCGGACGGCGGCGGATGAGGAGGAATTTGAGGTCATGAGTGTCTCCTTATCGTGCGGCGGGCTCGAGCTTCTGCTGGACCCAGTCGCCGAGGATGGACATGGAGAGCGTGGAGACGACGATCACGAGGCCGGGGATCACGGCGATCCACCAGGCGGTCGTGAGGTAGTCGCGCCCGAAGCCCAGCATGGTTCCGAGGGAGCTCATCGGAGGCTGAACGCCGACGCCGAGGAAGGAGAGCGAGGTCTCGAGGAGGATCATGCCGGGGAAGTTGAGGGTCATGTTGACGACGAGGGCCGAAGCGATGTTGGGCAGGATGTGCTTCAGGGCGATCGAGACCGTGGGCAGGCCGAGGCCCTCGAGCGCGCAGGCGTAGCCCTCGGTGTAGGCGGAGCGCGAGAGGTTTCGCGTGAGCCTTGCGTAGCGGTCCCATCCGTAGACGGCCATGATCACGATGATGACGGTGACGTCGGTGCCGAGGAAGGCGATGATCGTGAGGGCCAGGATGATGAAGGGGAGCGAGGCCGTGAAGTCGATGCTGCAGTTGACGGCGTCGTCGACGATGCCGCCGAAGCGGGCGGCGAGAAAGCCGAGCAGCGTGCCGATGACGGCGCCGAGCAATGTGCCCACGACGGCGAGCACGAATGACATGCGGATCGAGTAGAGAAGGCGCGAGAAGATGTCGCGCCCGAGCTCGTCGGTGCCGAGGATGTGCGCGGCGGACTCAAACGGCATGAGGAGTCGGGCCGTGAGGTCCATGGCCTCGAGGTCGTACGGGGCGAGGACGGGCGCGAGGAGCCCTGCGGTGAAGAAGACGGCGAGGATGATGCCTGCCGCAATGGCGAGTGCGGGACGTGTGTTCATCAGTTGTCTCCCTTGCGAAGGCGCGGGTTGACGACGAGTGCGAGAAGGTCCATGAGAAGGTTTGCTGTGACGAGCGAGGCGCCCGTGACCAGGACGATCATCTGCACGACGGGAATGTCGCGCGAGGCGACCGACTGGACGAGGAGCTTGCCGACGCCGGGCCAGGAGAAGACGTTTTCGGTGATGACGGCGCCCGCGACGAGCGTGCCGATGAAGAAGCCGAGGATCGTGAGGATCGAGAGCATGGCGTTGGGAAGCGCATGGAGCCAGATGATCCTGCGCTCGGGCAGGCCGCGCATGCGGGCCGCCCTCACGCACGGGAGGCGCAGCGCGTCGATCATGGCGCTTCGGGCGTAGCGCGAGAAGATCGCGGCCTCCGAGGTCGCCATCGTGATGATCGGCATGATGTAGTGCCAGACGGTTGCGTTGCCGTAGGACGGGAGCCATCCGAGCTGGATCGAGAAGACGAGCAGAAGAAGGACGCCCATGAAGAAGTTGGGCACCGCATAGCCGAAGACCGACATCACCATGAGGCTGCGGTCAAGGAGCGTGTTGCGGTGGAGCGCGGCGCACACGCCCGACGGAATGCCGATGAGGAGCGTCACGACGGCGGTCGGAATCATGAGCGAGAGCGTGGGGCCGAGCGCGTCGAGGAACACGTCCCTCACGGGCTGGCCCGTCATGTAGCTCGTGCCCATGTCGAGCGAGACGAACTTCTCGAGGTAGACGAGGAACTGCTGCCAGAGCGGCAGGTTGAGGCCCCACTGGGCGCGGAAGGCCTCGAGCGCCACCTCGTCGGCGGCGTTGCCGAGCATGATGCGGGCCGGATCGCCCGTCATGTGAAGGCCGAAGAAGACGCAGGCCGTGAGGAGCAGGAGCGTGAACGCGGCGCGAAGAAGGATTCGGAAGACGACGGCGAACATGGATCAGGCCTCCGGATGCATGAGGAAGGAAGGACCCGAAAAGCAGGCCGAGAGGTGTCCGCTGCCGTCGTCCCTGAGGGGCGGCACGTCGGTGCGGCAGCGCGCCTCGGCAAGCGGACAGCGGGAGGCGAAGACGCAGCCCTTCGGACGGTCGATCGGACTGGGCATGGCTCCTTTCGGGTAGTAGCGCACGACGTGCGCGTCGGCGCCCGGAGTCGAGGCCATGAGGAGCTTCGTGTAGGGATGCAGGGGCCGGCTGAAGACCGCCTCGACGGTGCCCGACTCGACGATGCGGCCGAGGTACATCACGGTCACGCGGTCGCAGATGCAGCGCACGACGCTGAGGTTGTGTGAGACGAAGAGCATCGCCATCTTCATGCGGTTGCGAAGCTGCAGGAGGAGTTCGAGCACCTGCGCCTGAATCGAGACGTCGAGCGAGGCGACGGGTTCGTCGCAGACGAGAAGCGCGGGTTCGAGCGCCACGGCGCGGGCGATGGCCGCACGCTGGAGCTGGCCGCCCGACATGACGGACGGACGCCTGCCCGCATGGTGCGCGGGAAGGCCTGCGGCCCTGAGCACCTCGAGCGCGGCCTTCTCGGCCGCCTCCTTCGATAGGCCCCTGTGGTGGCGAAGCGGCTCGGCCACCTGTTCGATGATCGGAAGACGCGGATCGAAGCAGGCGTACGGGTCCTGATGGATCATCTGCATGGAGGCGCGCTGGGCGCGCCAGGCGGCGGAGCCTCGCTCGGGGATCGGCGCGTTCTTGAAGCGCACCGTGCCTTCGGTGGGCTCGATGAGGCCGAGCGCGAGGCGCGCGAGCGTCGACTTGCCGCAGCCCGATTCGCCCACGAGTCCCATGACCTCGCCCGAGCGGACCTGCAGGTCGATGTCCTGCAGGACGTCCCAGGGACGGCGGCGGCCGAGAAGGCCCTGCCTCGAGACGTAGCAGTGGCGTGCGATGCGGATGTCGGAGATGACGGGAAATTCGGTGTCCTGAACGGGCAGGGACGCAAGTCGCGAGGCGCACGAGGGCGCGTGCGGGGCGGCGGTGAGGAGCGCGGCGTCGCAGCGGGTGCGCCTGCGGCCGTCCTCGACGGGCGTCATGGCGCCGAGACTTTCGCGGCAGGCGTTCGTGACGCGCGGGCAGCGCGAGGCGAAGGGACAGCCCGAGCCGAGCTTGTCGGGCGGCGGAATCTCGCCCTTGATCGGGATGAGCCGGCCGCGGGTGCCGTCCATGGCGGGCATGGCTCTCAGAAGGCCTTCGGTGTAGGGATGGGCGGGGCGCGTGATGACGTCGGAGACGGGGCCTTCCTCAAGGACGTGGCCCGCGTACATGACGGAGACGTCGTCGGCGACGTCGCGGGCGAGGTTGAGGTCGTGCGTGACGATGAGCATCGACATGCCGCGCGCCTGCACGAGCGCACGCATTTCCTGCAGGAGCTCCCGCTGCACGACGACGTCGAGCGCCGTGGTGGGTTCGTCGGCGAGGAGCAGCCTGGGACTGCCCGTGAGGGCGAGCGCGATCATCACGCGCTGGCGCATGCCGCTCGAGAGCTGGTGGGCGTAGGCGTTCATGCGCTTTTCGGGCGCGGTGATGCCGACGGTGCGCAGAAGCTCGAGCGCGATGTCGTGGCGGTCGGCGCGCGAGCTGCGCGAAGCATGCGAGGCGCCGCTTCGGAAGTCGGGATGGCGGCAGGCGATGGTTTCGACGAGCTGCTCGCCGATCGTGCGCATCGGGTTGAGCGCGGACATGGCGTCCTGGACGACGAGGCCGATGTCGGCCCCGCGGATGGCGCGGTACTCGCGCTCTGCAAGACCGACGAGCTCGCGGCCGAGAAAGCGGATGGAACCCGTGGTGCGGGCGCCGCGGCCGGCCAGACCGAGGATCGAGCGGGCGAGGACGCTCTTGCCCGAGCCCGACTCGCCGATGAGCGCATGGATGCGCCCGCAGTGAACGGTGAGGTCCACGCCGTGCAGCACGTCGACGGCGTCGAACGAGACGCGAAGGCCGCGCACGTCAAGAAGCTTGGTGGTGGAGAAGGTCTCTGCAGACATGTTGGACATGTGAGACATGTGTTGAAGGTGAGGGACGTGAGGAATCCGGAAAGTCCGGGACGGAGAACGCGGGCGGACGCACGGGATGACGGGATCCCTGCGTCCGCGGCTTTCGTGCGTTCGGCGTACGGGGCCGGATCCCGGACGGCCGCCCTGCGCGGGAAGTCGTCCGGAATCCGATGCCGGAGGATGCCGGCATTACCTGAAGGAGAGGTTCTCCGCCGAGAGGTCGAGGCTTCCCTGAAGGGCGCTCGCCTCCCAGACGACGTTCTTCTGCTTGGCGTAGAGCATCGGGAGCGAGTAGAGCGGGCAGGCCCAGGGATTCTGCGAGAAGACCTTCAGCATCTCGCCCCAGGCGGCCTTGCGCTCGGCGGGATCGACGCTCGTCTCGAGCTTTTCGCCGAGCTCGCAGAAGCGCCTGTACTCGGCCGAGTCGGCGACGTAGCCGTTCTGCACCCAGAAGCTCGAGGGCTTGAGGCGGCGCCAGAGCTGGGCGACGGGATCGGGATAGTAGGCGGAGAAGCTCGCGTTGTTGATCATGCGGTCGCGGCCCGGCGCCTCGACCTGGGTCCAGTTCTCCTTGACCTCGATCTTCACGTTGAGGCCCGCGGCCTTGAGCATGGAGGCGACGGCCTGCGTGACGACGAGCTCCTGCGTGTAGTAGCCCGCCTGGATGCGCCAGACGATGGGTTCGCCCCTGTAGCCCGAGGCCTTGACGAGAGCCCTGGCCTTGGCGGGATCGTAGAGTTTTTCGCCCGCCGTGGCGAGATAGAGTTCGCCGAAGGTCTTCGACTGGAAGCTGTCGGCCGTGGAGGTGCGGCCCGCGAAGAGCGCGTTGACGAGGATGTCGCGGTCGATCGCGTGGAGGATGGCCTGACGGAGTTCCTTCGACTGCATGACGGCGGAGGACTTGCAGTCGAAGACGAGGCCGTAGATGTTGTCGATGGCGCCGCCCGTGACGTCGATGCGGCCGTCGGCGGAAAGAGGCTTCACCTGATCCGGCGGGACTTCGGTGATGAGGTCGAATTCGCCCGAGCGAAGGCCCGCGACGCGGGCGGAGAGTTCGGGCACCTCGACGAAGCTCACCTTGGCGGCGGGTGCCGTCCTGCCCCAGTAGCCGTCGAAGCGCGTGAGCTCAAGACGGCTGCCCGTCCTGAAGGAGGCGATCCTGTAGGGCCCCGTGCCCACGGGCGCCTTGAGCCACTTCTCCCAGCCGCCCGCAGCCTTCCAGCCGTCCTCGGAGATGATCTCGGAGGTGCGCGCGGAGAAGCGGCGCTCGATCATCGGGTCGGGCGCTTTCATGGTGACGCGCACGGTGAGGTCGTCGACCTTGACTACTTCCTTGAGGTTGCCGAGGAATTCCCAGGCGACGGCGCGGCCCGGCGCCTTTTCGCCCGAGAAGCGTTCGGGCCCGAACGTGAAGACGACGTCGTCGGCCGTGAGCGGCGTGCCGTCGTGGAACCTGACGCCGGAGCGCAGCTTGAATTCGACCGTGTCGGGCGAGAGGCGGCGCCACGATTCGGCAAGTCCCGGCTTGAGCTCGCCCGTCTTCTGGTCCGCCTTGAGGAGCGTCTCGAAGACGTTGCCGACATAACGGTCGATCGCGTTGTTGTTGATGCCCTGCGGCTCGATGATGGTAGGAATCTGCGGCATCGCGATCACCATGTGATCGGCAGAGGCCCAGGCGTTGAGGACGCCCGAACAGAAGAGGGCCGCGAGTGCGGCGGTCTTGCGGATCTTGAACATTTTGATTTCCTGCAGCAATGCGCGGGACTCCGAATGACGAATGAAGGGAGAGTTCCGCGCCGGACTCCGCACGGAGTCCGAAAACAAAGGTCTGAATTCGGTGACGACTCACGCTGCGGCTCCGGCGCCGGAGAACACGAACTGAAGGCGCGGGCCGCGAAACGTTTGCCGTCGGCGTGAGATTCTGAAGACCTTGTGCTTCACGAAGACGACACGGACATGACGTTTTGATGACGATGGATGCGGACGGTCGGTTCGCGGATGGACGCGGCGGATGCTCAGGAATAGGGCCGTTCAATCGTTTGAATTGACATGATCAATATCATGAACGTTGTTTGTAAAACACTATGTCAATCGGAACGGCCTTTCCGAAAGTCTGGGACAATGAGCGGACAGAGGGGGCGGCGTGCCGCCCCGAACCCTACGAAGTCAAAGGAAGACAGAAATGGAAGACAAGGACGTCATTCTCGAAGCCATGCGCAAGGCGGGCGAACCGCTCAATGCCGGCAAGGTCGCCGAACTCACGGGTCTTGACCGCAAGGCGGTCGACAAGGCCTTTGCGGCGATGAAGAAGACGGGTGAAATCGTCTCGCCGGTCCGCTGCAAGTGGGAGCCGGCACAGAAGTAAGCCGCGCCCTGCACGGGCTTGACTAAAAAAAAAAAGGATGAGGGGCGCCTGTCTTCGGACGGGCGCCCTGACTTTTTGGTGCTCGCGGGCGCGCTGAAAAGGAGTCTGCAAGTCGCTAAAATACGGCACTTTCAGTTCAGGGTCTGCGTTTCGGGCCTCTTCAGTCTTTCTGCACATGTCCTTCGAAATCGAACGCCGCCGCATCTATTCGAGCGGCACCATCTTCCGCATGGCCGTTCCGCTGATGCTGAGCTTCCTGCTCGAGCAGCTCATCGGCATGACCGACGTCGCCTTTCTCGGGCGTGTCGGCGAAGTGGAACTCGGCGCCGCGGCGCTCGCGGGCGTCTTCTTCCTCATGCTCATGATGTTCGGCATGGGGTACGGCTTCGGCGTGCAGGCGCACATGAGCAGGAAGAACGGCGAGAAGGCCTGGGCGGAGATCGGGCGGTCGTTCCGCTCCGGGGTGCTCTTTCTCACGGGGCTCGCGGCGGTCCTCATCGTGCTCTCCGACCTTGCGGCCAAGCCCTTTCTCGACGCGGCCTGCGAGTCGGCGGCGGTGGCGGAGGCGGCCGACACGTATCTCTTCTGGCGCGTCTGGGGGCTGCCCTTTGCGTTTGCGTGTGCGCTTTTGCGTGCGTACTTCATCGCGACGCTCAGACCCGGCGTCCTGACGGCGAGCTCGCTCGTCATGGTCGCCTCGAACTTCGTCCTCAACTACGTGCTCATCTTCGGCGCGGGTCCCGTGCCCGCGATGGGCATTGCGGGCGCGGCCATCGCCTCGACGATTTCGGAGGCGGCCTGCCTCGTCTTCCTGCTCGGCTACGTGCTCCTTCGCGTGGACCACGGGAAGTATGCGCTCTTCGGGAGCTTCTCCTGGGACGGCGCGCTGCAGCGCTCGCTCTTCAGGCTCGGGCGCTGGCTGATGGTGCAGGAGGCCTTTGCGTTTTTCGCGTGGCTTCTCTTCTTCCTCGCGGTCGAGCATCTCGGCGAGGAGCCTCTGGCGGTCTCGAACATCGTGCGCCAGATCTGCTCGACGCTCTTCCTCTTCATCCATGCCTTCGGCTCGACGTGCGGCGCCGTCGCCGCAAACCTGATCGGCGAGGGCAGGGAGGACGAGGTGCCGGGCCTCGTGCGACGCGGCCTCGTGCTATGCGCCGTTTCGATGCTGCCCGTCATGCTGCTCGCCGCCGCGTTCCCCTCGGCCGTGCTCGGGGTCTTCACGAGCATTGAGGGCGTGATCTCGGCCGCGAACGCGACCTTCTACGTGATGCTCGGCTCCTTCCTCACGGCCGTGCCCGCGATGTACCTGCTCTTCGTGATGGGCGGCATCGGCCGCACCTGGGAGAGCTCGGTCGCGACCATCGCCGCCTCGGCCGTCTATCTCTGCTACGTCTTCACGATCACGCGCCTCACGACGAACGTCGCCGTCGTCTGGACCGCCGACTGGATCTACTACATCACGGCGGGCGTCGTGCTGTGGCACTACTGGCGCAAGGGCGTCTGGCGCACGCACGCCTAGAATGCAGTCTGCCTGAGGGGCCTGCGCCCGAGTCGTTTTCATCAATTTGAAACGCCTTTGTCATGAGGGGCGGTCTGGTCTAAAATGCGTGTCACCGAAGCTCCCGCGCCCGCATCGGCGGGAGGCGGGTCCGTTCCAACACTTTATTGACGGCATAGAACATGGCAGTCCTCAACATCGGCTCACTCAACCTTGACTACGTCTACCGCGTCGACCACTTCGTGCGTCCCGGCGAGACGCTTGCGGCCTCGCACCGCGCCGTGCATGCGGGCGGCAAGGGCCTCAACCAGTCGGTAGCGCTTGCGCGCGCGGGAGCGACGGTGCTCCATGCGGGCTGCGTGGGCGCCGACGGCGGCATGCTTCTTGAAGTGCTCAAGGGCGAAGGCGTCGACGTCTCGATGCTTGCCGTGCACGAGTCCGAGGCGAGCGGCCACACCTTCATCCAGGTGACGGAGGACGGCGAGAACGGCATCCTCTACTATCCCGGCACCAATGGCCGCGTGACGGTGGAGAGCATGCTGCTTGCGCTCGACGCCTGCGAGAAGGACGACATCGTCATGCTGCAGAACGAGCTCCCCGACACCGCGGGCCTCATCGAGGCCGCGCTTGAGCGCGGTCTGCGCACCGTTCTCAATCCGTCTCCCTTCGACGCCTCGCTTCTCAAGGCGCCGCTCGAAAGGCTCTACGCGCTTATCGTCAACGAGACCGAGGCGAGGGGCTTTCTGGGCGACGAGGCCGAAGGCATTGAGGCCGACGGCCTGATGGCGCTTCTCGAGCGCAGGTACCCTGACGTTAACATCATCCTCACGCTCGGCAGCAGGGGCGCCTGCGGCCGTGCGCCCGGCGCCGAGCCCTTCTTCGTGCCGGCCGTGAAGATGAAGGCCGTCGACACGACGGGCGCGGGCGACACGTTCGCGGGGTATGCCGTGGCCGCGCTTGCCGCGGGCGAGGACCTCAGGACCGCCATGAACCGCGCCGCGAAGGCCTCCGCCATCTCGGTGACGCGCGAGGGCGCCGCCACCTCGATTCCGAGAAGGTCCGAGGTCGAGGCGCTCGCCGTCTGAAGCCCGGCAATCTCCGCAACCGAACATTCCGAACGCAAGGAGCACGCAACATGAGCACCGAAAACCAAAAGATCGACATCATTCTCGACTGCGACCCCGGCTACGACGACGCGGCCGCCATCCTGCTCGCCGCAGGCAACCCGAACGTGAACATCCTCGCGATCACGGTCGTGGCGGGCAATCAGTCGATCGCCAAGGTGACCCGCAACGCGCTGGCCATCGCGCAGGTGGCGGGCCTTCACGACGTTCCGATCGCGGCGGGCGCCACGCGTCCCCTGATGATCGAGCCCGAAGTGGCGGCCGAAATCCACGGCGAGACGGGCCTTGACGACGCGACGCTCCCCGAGGAGATCGTGCTCAAGACCGATCCGAGGCACGCCGTGCAGGTGATCATCGACACCGTGATGAGCCGCCCCGCAGGGACGGTGACGCTCGTGCCGACGGGGCCGCTCACCAACATCGCGCTTGCCGCGCGCCTGGAGCCCAGGATCGTCGAGCGTGTCAAGGAGGTCGTCCTCATGGGCGGCGCCGTGCACACGGGCAACCACGGCCCGTACTCCGAATTCAACATCGGCACCGACCCCGAGGCGGCCGACATCGTCTTCAAGGAAAAGTGGAAGGTCGTGATGGTCGGGCTCGACCTCACCTATCAGGCCCGCGTGAGCGACGAGCAGGTCGCCCGCATCGCCGCGATCCCGACGGCCTCCGCGAAGCTCCTCGCCGAAATCCTTACGGCCTTCAACGTCCGCTACCGCCGCGTGCGCGGCTTCGGCGACGCGCCGCTGCACGATCCGTGCGCCGTCGCGTGCGTGCTTGATCCGACGGTCGTCAGGTACGTCCCCGTGCCCATCAGCGTCGAACTCACGGGCACGCGCACCCGCGGCATGACCGTCGCCGACTTCCGCAGGAAGGCCCCCGAGGGCTGTCACACCCACGCCGCGCTCGAGCTTGACCTCGCGCGTTTCTGGGACATGATGGCGGATGCTGTGTCGAGGCTGCCGTAAAGAGGGCGTTCAAATGCGTCTCTCGGAAAGACTGAGGGACGCATGAAAATGAGAGTGAAAAAATCGGGAGCCTCCGTTGCGGAGACTCCCGATTTTATTTTGGAGCTTCAGGCTTCAGGCTTCAGGCCTCAGGTTTTTCAGAGACCGGATAGTAGGCGCAGGCCATGGCTTCGGCCTTGAGCTTGGCCTCGGCGTCTGCAGCGGCCTGGTCCTCGGCCTCATCGAGCGCGAGGATCTGCTTGATGCGCTTGATGGCCATCTCACGCACGAGCGGCACGTCCATTTCGGGCGTGAAGATGTGCGCGAGGCGCAGGCCTTCGAGCATGGCGCGGATGGTCATGCAGCGGCTCTCGATCACTTCGTAGGGCGGTGCGTAGCGGCGCTCCTCCTTCATCGCGAGGAGCTGAGCCTCGACGATGTGGCTGCGGACCTTGCTCGCGGCGGCCACGACGATTTCATAGACCTTCGGGTTGATGAGGGCCTCGTTCATGATCGCGATGGAGAGCGACGTGTTGTCGAGGTTGAGGTAGGCGTCGACCACCTGGCCGAGCTCCTTGTCCATGCGCTCTTCGGGCGGCAGGTCGGCGAACTTGTCGGTGTCGATCATGTCGAGGAACTCCTGCGTGCGCAGTTCGACGAGCGCCTCGATGATCGCTTCCTTGTTGCTGAAGTAGTTGTAGATGTGGCCGGCGCTCATCCCGAACTCCTGCGCGATGTCGCGCAGGGTCGTCTTGTGGAAGCCCTGCTTCTTGAAGCAGCGCTGGGCGGCGTCGAGTATCTGGTTGCGGCGTGAGTGGCGCTGGTGCTTGCCCGCCTTGTGAATGGTGAATGTCACTTTGGCCATGGATTACTCCTTGTCGGCCTTGTCGGCCGGCTGCGCTTCGGCTACGGTCGTGCCGCCGCCGAGCACCTTGTAGAGGGTGATGGCGCTCATCGACTTGGAGAGTTCGGCGCCGATGAGGGCCTGCTTGGCGCCGACCATGGCGCGCTGGCTCGTCAGAACGTCGTTGTAGGAGACGGCGCCCGCCTTGTAGCTGGCGTCGGAGAGTTCCCAGGCCTTGGTGGCGGCCTCGGCGTATTCGCGGCGGGCCGTGAGTTCACGGTCCATCGTGCCTTCGGTGGCGAGGGCGTCGGAAACTTCCCTGAAGGCGGTCTGAATGGCCTTTTCGTAGTTCGCAACGGCAATCTTCTGGCCGACCTTGGCGGCTTCAAGGGTGGCGACGTTGCGGCCGCCCGTGAAGATCGGGAGGTTCACGGAGGGCGTGAAGGACCAGAAGCCCGTGTGCGCGTCGAAGAGGTTCGAGAGCTGCATGCCCGTGGTGCCTGCGCCGGCGGTGATCGAGACGCTCGGGAAGAAGGCGGCTCGGGCGACGCCGATGTTGGCTTCGGCGCTGATCAGGTCACGTTCGCTCGCGGCGATGTCGGGACGCTTGAGGAGCACTTCGGAGGGAAGGCCGGCGGGGAGGACGGCCGTCTGCGTGACGCCGGTGGCGAGGCCCGCAGGGAGCAGATCCTCGGGCACCGTGGTGCCGCAGAGAAGGTCGAGGGCGTTCTTGTCCTGCGCAACGGCGCGGATGTAGGACGCGATCTGGGCGCGGGCGGCCGTGACCGTCGTGCGGGCCTGCTCATAGTCGAGCCTGCTCGCGGCGCCGAGCCTGTAGCTTTCCTCGATGAGGCGGAAGCTTTCCTCCTGGCTTGCGAGGGTCTCCTTCTGGAGCTCGAGCTGGGCGCGGTCGGCGCCGAGCGCAAGCCAGCCGGAGGCGACCTGGGCGATCAGGGCGCTCTGGGCGGAGCGGCGGGCGTCCTCGGAGGCGAGGTAGGCCTGCAGGGCCTGCTCGTTGAGGTTGCGCACGCGGCCGAAGAAGTCGAGCTCATAGCTCGTCATGGCGAGCTGGGCCGTGTAGGTGTGGGTCGTCGTGCTCGTGCCGGCGACGCTCGCCGGGGTGTGCTTGCCTGCGTTGCTCGCGGCGGCGGCGACGGTCGGGAAGAGCTCGGAGCGCTGCACGCCGTAGAGGGCGCGGGCCTTTTCAATGTTGAGGGCCGAGACGCGGAGGTCGCGGTTTTCCTTGAGGGCGAGATCGATCACCTTGCGAAGGCGCTCGTCCGTGAAGAAGGCCTGCCATTCGGGCAGGGCTTCGCTGCGCACGGAGGCGGCGTCGTAGGCTTCGCCCGTGGGCCACGCCTGTTCGACGGGCGCGGCGGGACGCTCGTGGTCCGGGGCGAGGTTGACGCAGCCCGTCAGGGCGAGGGCCGCGCAGAGGGGAAGGATCTTGAAAATCGTCGTGGACATGATGTTTGTTCCGTGAGGGCGGCGGAGCGGGTGAGGCCCGCCGCCCTGAGATTTCAATGTGTCGTGATGTCAGTCACCTGCATCAGGCCTGCTGGGCCTGGTTCTTTTCGTGGCGCTTCTTGCCGCCGAGGAAGCGGTCGACGAGCACGTAGAAGACCGGGACGAAGGCGATGCAGAGGAAGGTGCCTGCGAGCATGCCGCCGAGCACGCCCACGCCGATGGCGTTCTGGGCGCCGGCGCCCGCGCCGTGGGCCATGGCGAGCGGGAGCACGCCGAGACCGAAGGCAAGGGAGGTCATGAGAATCGGACGCAGGCGGACACGCACGGCCTCTTCGGCGGCGTGGATCGCATCCTTGCCCTGTTCCATGTACTCCTTGGCGAATTCCACGATCAGAATGGCGTTCTTGCTCACCAGACCGATCGTCGTGAGAAGGCCGACCTGGAAGTAGATGTCGTTGGACATGCCGAGCGCGCCGGTGAGGCCGAGGGCGCCCACGACGCCGCAGGGCACCACGAGGAGCACCGCGATCGGGACGGACCAGCTTTCATAAAGGGCGGCAAGGCAGAGGAACACCACGAGGATCGAGAGCGCAAAGAGCGCGGGACCCTGGCTGCCGGAGGCCTTTTCCTGGTACGAGACGCCGTTCCAGGCGATTTCGTAGCCGGCGGGGAAGACTTCCTTGGCGATTTCTTCAATGGCGGCCATGGCCTGACCGGAGGAGACGCCCGCACGCGGGTTGCCCTGAATGTTCACGGCGGGAAGGCCGTTGAAGCGTTCGAGACGCGGGCTGCCGTAGGTCCATTCGAACTTGGCGAACGTGCCGATGGGCACCATCTCGCCGTTGGCGTTGCGAACGTGCCAGCCGAGGACGTCCTCAGGCTGCATGCGAGAGCCCGTGTCGCCCATGACCCAGACCTGCTTGACGCGGCCGCGGTCCATGTAGTCGTTGACGTAGGAGCCGGAGAGGACGGTCGAGATGGCGGAGTTGACTTCGCCGATGCTCAGGTTGAGGGCCGAGAGCTTTTCATAATCGAGCACGAGCTTCAACTGCGTCGTGTCGGCCATGCCGTTGTGGCGGACCATCGTCAGGCGCGGGTCGGCGTTGGCCTTCATCAGGAACTGGCCCATGTACTGCATGAGCTGGTCGTGCGTGCCGCCCGTGTTGTCCTGGATGTAGAGGTCAAAGCCGTCGGCCACGCCGAGTTCGGGAACCGGCGGAAGCGGGAAGACGAAGGTGCTGGCCTGCTTGAAGTCCGGGTGGCCCATGAGGATGCCCATGGTGCGGCCCTGAATGGCGGCGACCGACGTGTCGGGCGTCGTGCGCTCGCTCCAGTCGCGAAGCTTCAGGAAGCCCAGAGCCATGTTCTGGCCCGTACCTGCGAAGGAGAAGCCTCGGACCACGAAGACGGACTCGACGGACTTGGCTTCGGTCTTGGCGAACGTCTTCTGGATCTTGTTCATCTCAAGGTCGGTGCGCTCGAGCGTCGCGCCGTCGGGGAGCTGGGACATCATCATGAGGACGCCCTGGTCTTCCTGCGGCATGAACGAGGTCGGCAGCGCCTTGAAGCCCCAGACCATCAGGCCGACGACGGCGGCGTAGGCGACGAGCATGACGCCCCAGCCGTGGATCGACTTGGCGATGAGGGCCTTGACGGACTGCGTGAAGGCGTCGAAGCTGCGGTTGAACCAGCCGAAGAAGCCGCCCTTGCCGTGGTGCTCCTCATGGTTGACCGGCTTGAGCATCGTGGCGCAGAGGGCCGGCGTCAGCGTCAGGGCGACGACGACGGAAAGCGCCATGGCCGAGACGATGGTCACCGAGAACTGGCGGTAGATCACGCCCGTGGAGCCGCCGAAGAAGGCCATCGGCACGAACACGGCCGAAAGGACCATGGCGATGCCCACGAGGGCCGACTGGATTTCACCCATCGACTTGATGGTGGCGGTCTTCGGGTCGGTGCCGTCCTCGCGCATCACGCGCTCGACGTTCTCCACGACCACGATGGCGTCGTCCACCAATAGACCGATGGCGAGCACCATGGCGAACATCGTCAGCATGTTGATGGAGAAGCCGCAGGCGAAGAGCGCGCCGAACGTGCCCAGAAGCACGACCGGCACGGCGATCGTCGGGATGAGCGTCGCGCGGAAGTTCTGCAGGAAGAGGTACATCACCACGACGACGAGCACGATGGCTTCAAAGAGCGTCTTGATCACGCCCTTGAGAGCCGCGGAGACGAACGGCGTCGTGTCGAACGGAATCACGACTTCCATGCCTTCGGGGAAGCTCGGCTTGAGTTCCTCGACGCGCTCGAGCACGGCCTTCTGCGTGGCGATGGCGTTGGCGCCCGAAGCGAGCTTGATGGCCATGCCGGATGCAGGATAGTCGTCGTAGGAGGCGAAGGCCATGTAGGTCTGCTGGCCGACGGCGACTTCGGCGACGTCGCGCAGGTAGACCTTGGCGCCGTCCTCGGTCGTCTTGAGGAGGATGTTGCGGAATTCCTCAGGCGTCTGCAGCATGCTTGCCGACGAGATGGTGGCCGTGAAGAGCTGCTTGCCGTCGGTCGGCTGCTGGGCGATGCCGCCGGCGGAAACCTGGGCGTTCTGGGCCGAGATGGCGGCCTCGACTTCGCTCGGGTTGAGCTTGTACTTCACCATCTTGCTCGGGTCGAGCCAGATGCGCATGGCGTATTCGGAGCCGAACACTTCGGCTTCACCGACGCCCTGCACGCGCGAGAGCGGCTCCTGAACGTGGGCGACGAGGTAGTCGCCCAGGTCGGAGGCGTTCATGCTGTGGTCCTTGGAGATGAAGCCCACGACCATCAGGAAGTTGGCGGACGTCTTCTGAATGGTGACGCCCATCTGCTGCACGACCTGCGGAAGCGTGGTCAGGGCCGTCTGGATCTTGTTCTGGACCTGAACCTGAGCCATGTCGGGGTTCGTGCCGGCCTCGAAGGTCACCGTGATGGACACGCGGCCCGTCGAGTCGGACGTCGACGACATGTAGAGGTAGCCGTCAAGACCGGTGAGGTTCTGCTCGATGATCTGCGTGACGGTGTTTTCGATCGTCTCGGCGGAGGCGCCCGGATAGGTGGCGGAGATGCTCACCTGCGGAGGCGCGATCTGCGGGAACTGGCTGATCGGCAGCCTGAGGATGGCGAGAGCGCCCGCGAGCATGATCACGATGGCGATCACCCACGAGAAGACGGGCCTCTCAATGAAAAAGCGTGAGAACATGGTTTTCTGCCTCAGTCCGTATTAGTAGAGGGACTTGCCCGTCTTGTCGAGCATCTTGGAGGCGTCGGCCTCCTTGGGCGAAACGGTGGCGCCGGCGCGGGTGCGCTGGAAACCCTCGAAGACGACGCGGTCGCCGGCCTTGAGGCCGGACTCGACGAGCCAGCTCGTGCCGATCGAGCGGGAGGCCGTGATCTTGCGGGTGGCGATCTTGTTCTCGGCGTCGATCACCCAGACCGAGGCGTTGCCCTTGGCGTCGCGCATCACGCACTGCATCGGAATGACGATGGAGTCGGGACGCACGCCCTCGACGAGGTTGGCGCGGACGTAGAGGCCGGGGAGAAGAACCTTGTCCGGATTCGGGAACACGGCGCGGACGTTGACCATGCCGGTGGATTCGTTGACGGTGACGTCGGTGAACGTCAGCTCGCCCTCGTGCGGGTAGACGGAGCCGTCGTCAAAGACGAGCTGGACGCGGGCGCTCTGGTTGTCGCCGGACTTGAGCACGCCGGAGGCGATGTCGCGGCGGATGCGCATCAGGTCGTCGGCCTTCTGCGTCACGTCGACGTAGATCGGGTCGAGCTGCTGCACGCGCGTGAGCGGCGTGGCCTGGTAGGCGGCCATCAGCGCGCCTTCCGTGAATTCGGAGCGGGAGATGCGGCCCGAGATCGGGGAGAGCACCTTCGTGTACTGCATGTTGACCTTCGCGGTCGCCACGGCGGCCTCGGCGGCCTTCTGGTTGGCGACGGCGGACTTGAGCGCGGCCTGGGCGGCGTCGTCGGACTGCTTCGAGACGGCGTTGATCTTCACGAGCTCGGAGGAGCGCTTCGCGTCGGCGCGGGCCTTCACGAGGTTGGCATTGGCCTGGGCGAGCGAGGCTTCGGCGGACTTGAGCGCGGCGACGTAGGGGGCGTCGTCGATCTGATAGAGCTGCTGGCCGGCCTTGACTTCGGAGCCGTCCTTGAAGAGCTTCTTGACGAGGACGCCGTTGACCTGCGGGCGAACCTCGGCTTCATAGTAGGCGCTGGTGCGGCCCGTCAGGGTCGTCTGAAGCGTCTGGTCGGTCGTCTTGGCCGTCACGTAGGTGACTTCCGTCGGAGGCATCTGCCTCTGGGCGGCCTGACCCTGCTGGGCGCCGTCCTTGCAGCCGGTGAGCACGGTCGTGGAGGCCAGGGCGCACATCAGCGCCAGGGTGATGGTTTTGCGCGTTGACAACATGTCAATGTACCTTCTGGTTTTTGTCGAAAACGGTTGTATCAGGTCGTCGGAAAGCGCCGTGTTGCGGGACTCTTTCCTGAACACCTGTTCAGAAATGACTGAACGGTTGTTCAGGATTCTAGCAAACCTTCTGAACGAACGTTCAGGATTGTACCAAATCGAAACGGCGACGAACGTAAAGATTCTTCAATTTTCGAGCTGTTTTCCGATGTTTCAGACACGTGCTTCATCATTGGGATCGCTACTGTTCGAGGGGAAGAGGAGGTTTTCGGGGCTTCCGCGCTGTAAAACGGCGCGCTGTCTCAGTAGTGTCCTCTGCAATCCCACAGGTATGAACGGATCGTCAGGTTTTGGGATGTTTGAAGAAGATAGCCGGCTAATCAAGTGATTTTGCCGAAAGTTGAAGGCAGAAGACGGAAGTCCGGATCTTTTTTGTTGAGGGAGAGGGCTTTTGACGGCGTCGCGGGGACCCCGGCGCTCGCGGTTTCGTCTGCGGCATCACGAGGGCGTGCTGCGCATGGACGACGCGCGCAGCGATGAGCCTGCGCCCGTGGGTTGACGGCGGGGTTCGATGCAAATCCGCCCGCGGGAGAGGCGTTCTCCTGCGGGCGGCGGGTCACGAAAGGTTGTTCACCGGTCCTTCATCGGAGGGCTTCGGCCGTTCGGGCGATGAAGACGACGAAGTCCTGCACGAAGCGCTGCGTGAGGTCGGCTTCGGCGAGCGACCACATGCGCCAGGCGCCGTTGTGCACGAGGCGGCAGCCCGCGCACGTGCGAGGCTTGACGTCGTTGAAGGCGGGCACGAGCACGTCTGCGCGGCCGCTCCAGAAGGTGGCTCGCAGGAGCGTGTGCCCGCCGATCGTCATGGTGGCGTCGTTGGGCGTCGTATGAAGGACGGGATTGATCCCCCGGTCCATCAGGCCGTCGCGGATCACCTCCATGAAGGTGACGGGCGTGTGGTGCGGGTCGCCGCAGGACTCGGCCGCGGGCTCGTTTTGAGCTTCGTCTTCCGTCTCGGCGTCCGCTTCGGCGGCGGGCTCGTCGTCGAAGACGTCGGAGAGCGTCGGGAGCGAGATGCGCACCGCATCCCTCATCTCCATCTCGGGAATGAGCATGATGTCGGCCTTCTCGACCTCGACGGGCATGAGCGGAGCCTCGAACTGCACGGGGGCCGTGACGACGGGGTCGGCGTCGTCGGGCGCGAGGTCGGCGGGCGTCACAGGGGCGACGGGCGGCACGGGGTCCTCGTCCTCCTTGTCGAAGACGATCATGTCGAGCCCCGCCTCGAGGCGCTCGACGTTGGCCCTCACGTGTGCAAGAAGCAGGTCCGTCTGCGGGGCGCAGTCCTCGGGCTCGGGAGCGATGCCCAGGGCGGCGAGGGCCTCGCAGACGCGCTCGAGCGTCTTTTCGGGGCGGCGGAACCAGTCGGCGCTGCGCACGCGCACAAACTTCCAGCCCGCGCGCTCGAGCACGGTCTGGCGTTCCATGTCGCGGCGGATGGCGTCCTCGTCCTCGCGGCCCGAGCCGTCGCACTCGATGGCGGCGGCGCGGCCGCGCGCACGCACGACCATGTCGAGGCGCCAGGCGCCCGCATCGTGGCCCGCCTCGACGCGGTAGCCGCGCTTTCGCAGCGCACGGAGCACCTGACCCGTGAATTCGGGATCCGGCAGGTCGAAGGGCTCGGCCGCGCCGATCGTGCCCGACATGACGCCGTCGGCCCAGTCGAAGAGCGAGCGGCGCAGGTCGTCGGGCTTGAGCTGCGCGGCGGGATCAAAGGAGTGCACGAGCCAGAGCTGGTCGCGGGCGCGGGAGACGGCCACGTTCCAGCGCTTCTTCATCATGCCGTCGGCGCCGTCCGTCTCCTTCCTGAGGGGAAGTCCGGGCGCGGCGGAGTCGACGAGCGAGAGGATCACGACGTCGCGCTCGTCGCCCTGGAATTCGGCCGGAATGCCGCAGTGGATGCGGCGGCGCTCGATCTCGCGCGGGTCGAAGTTCTCGACGAGCAGGCGGCGGATGCGGTTGACCTGCGCGCCGTGCACGCTTCGCATCGGGATGATGCCGAAGGTCTTGCCGTCGTAGGCGGGATCATGGATCATCGCGCGAAGCAGGCGGATGACGGCCTGGGCCTCCTCTTCGTTGACGCCGTTGTCGCCCGCCGTGCCGCGGGTGCGCCAGGGCACCACCGCAGGCTTGAGGCTCGAGGACGAGGCGTCGCGAAGCGGCCTGATCGTGCCGTTGTAGGAGAGGCGGCTGCACCAGCCGATGATTTCGGGCACCGAGCGGAAGTGCTCGACGAGCATGTGCGCGGGGAAGGCCATGCTCTGCACGAGGCCGTAGAGCGAGAGCCTCGAGTCGTAGAGCTTGGGCTCCTTGACGCGGCCTTCAAGATGACGGGCGCAGAGCGCGTCGACGGCGGCCTCGCTCGTGCCCACGGAGAGCGGCGTCACCTGGCGGTCGTCGCCCACGACGATCACCTTCTTGCCCATGTAGAGGAGCGGCAGCGCCGTCATGTCGGCCTGGCTCGCCTCGTCGACGACGATCACGTCGAACTTCGAGGCGGTGCTGAAGTTGAGGAGCGCGTCCTGGATCATCATGATCCAGACGGGCACGGCCTGCTGGCAGGCGGGCAGAAGCCTGTTGACCTCTCGCCTCCAGGCGGCGCTCTTGCGGCCGCGGCCGACGGCGCGCTTCATGTAGGCGGCAAGCGAGAAGAGGTTCGAGAGCGCGGGGCCGTTCGAGAGCCTCGACTTGACGGCAAGCCACGCTTTCGCGACGGCGAGCTGGGCCGTCGCCTCGCGAAGGTCGGCGCACAGACGTTCGGCGTCGGACTGCAGCGCATCGAGGTCCGCGGCGGTCGCGCGCGTGTAGATGCGCTCGAGCTGGCGGTAGAGCCAGGCGTTCGTGATTTCGGGCGACGGGTTCGAGGTCGTGAAGCCGGGCTCGCCCGCCTCGAGCGCGTTCGCCCACTCGGGCGCGGCGGCGCGAAGCCTTTCAAGAAGCTCGGTGCGGCGGGCAAAGAGCGGCTGGTCCTCGAGCAGCTTCCTGAGGCGTTCGGCCTCAAGCTCCCAGGCGTCGGGATCGACGAGCGTTGCGGCGGCAAGGCGCCTTGCGGTCGCGCAGGCGGGGGCGGCCGCATAGAGCTTCTGGCTCTCGGTCGCCTGCCATTCGCGAAGCGCATGAAGCTCGGCCTCGCGGTGGCGGGCCGTGTGCACGGGCGCGAGCACGTCGGTCGCAAACCTGCGGGCCGCCTCGAGCGGATCGGCGGATTCAAGAAGTTCCTTCATGCCCTCGGCTTCGATGCCGGCGGAAAGAAGTCCTTCAATATAGGGAACGAAGACCCTGCGCCACCAGATGCAGGTGTCGGAGAGCGACGTGCCGTAGCGCGTGAAGAGCGTGCGCACGGCGTTGTCGCCGTAAGTGGCGAAGGCGGGTGCGCCCGCGCGTTCGGCAAGGCTGTCCCAGGTGCGGGCGGCGGTCTTCACGGCGGCCTTGAGGCGCGCGTGCAGGGCGACGGCCTCGAAGGACTCCTTCGAGGCGGGGCGCGAGCCGTCCACCTCGACGCCCGCGAGCGCATCGGCGGCCTCGCGGGCCTCCTTGTTGAAGAGGCGGCCGAGGAAGCCCGTGCTGCCGTCGGGATCGTTGGCGGCGAACCATTCGGCGGCCTTCACGGCGGCGTCGGCGTCGATGGCGTCGGGAATGACGACGGTGCGGCTGTCAAGAAGCGAGGCGCGGTCGACGGCGAGCGTGAGTTCGTTCGCGGCCGAGAGCTCGGCCTCGAGCTGCTCGAAGGCCGCGCGGCACGCTTCGTCGGCAAGGCCGAGCGAGAGCGCAAGGCGCTTCATGTCGTCCGTTTCGGTGAGAGGCGACAGATCCATCGCGGGCGTGAGCGCGGAGATGCCCGACTCGGGCGCGACGAGAAGCGTCTCGCCGCCCTTCATGAAGGCGTGGAGCCTTTCGCCCGAGGCGCTCCTGCGCTCGTCGATCGTGACGTCGCCCGCATCCTCGGCGAGCACGTCGCGCCAGCGGCGGTTCATGCCGCGCATCGTGTCGACGTCGGGCAGAAGCTCGAGTTCGGGGAGCAGTCCCGAGAGGTCGCGGGCCGTCTCGGCGCCCCAGCGGCCGTTCGTGCCGTAGAGTTCAAGAAGCTCCCTGAAGGAGAGCGGCAGGGGACCTTCGGCCACTTCGCCCGGAATGAGCGCCTGCAGGCGTTCGGCCTCGCGCAGGAACTTCGCGATTTCGGTGAGCGTATAGCGGCGGCCGTTGAATTCGACGGCCTCGTGCTCGATCCTGCGCTGCTCGAAGATGCGGCGGCGACGGTCGGCGAGCGCGGTGCCGAGTCGATGACGCTCAAGGCTGAGCGCCCTGATGCGGGCCTCGAGGTCCTCGACGTTGAGGCGGGTGAGGCGCGTGATGAGTTCGGACGAGGTCTGCTCGAGGTCCTTCCTGTCGCCGAGCATCGTGACGCAGAGCGGCTGGATCTCCTTGGGCAGGAGGTCCTTGACGACCGAGAGCGCCTTCGTCGTGTGGCTCGTGACGAGCACGCGCTTGCCCTGCGAGAGGAAGTGGCCGAGAAGGTTCGCGATGGTGTGGGTCTTGCCCGTGCCGGGAGGCCCCTGCACGAGCACGACGTTGTTGTGCTCGACCTCGTGCGCGATCGCGAGCTGCTCGGGGTTCGCGGGCTTGGCGAGAAGCACGTCGGGGTCCTCGCCCGCCGTCGCGGCGAGCTTGGCTTCGAGCGAAAGCGTGGGCGTGAGGCCCGAGGCGAGCGTCGGGAAGACGTCGGGACAGACGATCTCCATCAGGTGCGCGGGCACGTCGCGGTGTTCGGCGATGTCCTTCCTGATGCTGCGGATCGCGCTGCGAACGCCGCTCGGGCGCGGCTCAATCAAAATGACGGGACTCGCCTCAAGCGTGAAGGCGGGCTTTTCACCCGAACCTTCAGGGAGTTCTTCTCCTGCGGGCACGAAGCGGCAGTCGGGGTGAAGGCTTGCGGCGAACTTTTCGAGCGCCTCGGAAAGCGACTCGTCGCCCGCAAGGTTCGCGTCCGCACCCGCATCCTCGAGCCATTCCTCAAAGCGCGAGGCGGCCTTGAGGTCGACGCCGTCCTCGGCAAAGGGCGCGAGGATTTCGGCAAGGAGCCTCGGGTCCTCGTCGCCGTTTCTGCGCACTTCGATCACGGGCAGGTTGCGGCGGCTCGATCCGAGCTCGATGACGAGCGGCTGCACGAGGAGCGGCCAGCGCACGGGGTTCTTCGCGCGCGTGACGTCGGGGTTCGACGTGAAGACGGCCGTGCCGATCACGCACTCGTCGCGAAGGTTCGACTCGGAGAGATGGTCCCTCAGATCCTGCAGGCGCTCGAAGAGCGCATGGTTGGGAAGAATCTCGCCTCTGGCCTCCAGCCAGGAGCCGCGGATCCTGAGCCAGTCGGCGAGCGTCTCGTAGAGTTCGGCCGACTCGGGATGCTCGGCCGGATCGGGCAGGGCCTTCCAGTCGGGCGTCCATTCGGGGGCGCGCCAGTCGCCCGTCGCGTACGGGGCGAGAGACTCGGGAATCGGCGGGCACGGCGGCATCTCGAGCTTTTCGATGCGGCAGACGAGGTCGGCGTCGGCGCCCGTCGGGTCGCCCGCAACGAGCCCCGGCACGGCCGCCTCGAGCTCGGGGAGCCTGAGAAGCCTGCCGCACCTCGAGAGGTGCCTTGCGGCCGTCTGCCTGAGGCTCGTGGCCTCTTCAATGAAGGTGAGAAGACTGTCGATTGCTTCGCGCTGTGCTTCGGTGGCTATCATCGGAATTGTCTTGGCTGCCGTCCGGAGAATTGCCCGGCCGGAATCGGATTTCGGAATCTAAACACCACATTGTACTGAAGCGGACGCAATCCGCCTCCACCAGCGGCGCCGGCCCGCGTCCCGAGCTTCGCAAATGCATCGCGGCAGGCGTGCGGTTCGGTGAGGTGATGATATCGAGAGACTTGGAAAAACAAGAGGGGAAATCTGCAGAAATCCTGTGCAAGCGAACGGAATCGGGTAGAATCGTGATATTACCTGAAGGCACAAAAACTGAATGAATGTTCATTCAGGGGCGCATTCCGGGAAGGTCCCAGCGCCACCATTCTCTGCAGGATGGGGAGAGCGGGGCTCGTGTCGCAACAAAACAACTTCAAAAGGAGAGGCCAACATGCTTCGCCGCAATCTTCTTCTCGGTGTCGCCGGCGTCGCCGTTCTCGGCGTCACGGGCTGCGCAACCCATCCCGTCAGCGTCCAGCAGGCCACCGAGCTTCCCGCCGCCCAGCTTCGCACGTGCATCAAGCGCGCCGCCCATCGTCGCGGCTGGCGCGTCGTCACGGACGAACCGGGCAAGATGCGCATCAAGTACGTCAAGGGCCCCCACGTCCTCGTCGCCGACGTCACCTATGACAACGAGGGCTACATGATCGAAGCCGTCAAGGAAGGCTCGACGCTCTTCAACAAGGACGGCACGGCTCACCGCAAGGTCAATTCCTGGACGGCCAACCTCACCGTGACGATCCGTGAGGAAGAAAACAAGATCCTCCTTCGCCAGACGAACTGATTGTCAACGATCCGACCGCCGCACCGGTCAATAACTCCTGCCTAAGGCAGAGGCTCGAAAGAGCCCTTGTTGACTAGCCTCGGCGCCCCTCTTTCGAGAGGCACCACGTTGGTTGGGAATGTACAGGCACCGTGGGATGTACATCCTGGTTCCACGCACTGCGGCCTGCAATTAAAAGCTCTGAGAGGTCGGAGCGGTGTTGCAGGTACCAGACCCCCTCCAACATTGGCGAAGGATGTCAACCGGCTTTCGGGCCGTGTCAGCGGAACCTGCGGGTATCCGCCAAACGCTTCTCGAAAAGAGAAGCACCTATTTAACCGAACTTAGAAAGGAGGACGGCGCTTCCTCCCCTGTCTGAAGACAGAGGTTCCCGCGCCGAATTTCGAATTTCTATGAAAGAGTCCATCAAAAAGACCCGTCGCACGCCGGCCCTTGAAGCCCTCAACGAGGCCCATCGTCTTGCCGTCTCTCCCTTCGTCTTCCAGGCGCTCTGCGCCATGACGGACCTTGGAATGATGAGGGTGCTCGACGAGGCTGGCTCAGAAGGCCTCACGCTTGAGGCGCTCTGTGAAAAGTCGCCCTGCAGCGACTACGCCGCCAGGTCGCTCCTTGAGGTCGCCGTGCGATTCGGCGTGGCGCAGCGGTCGGATGAAGGCCGGTTCTCGCTCACGAACACGGGCATCTTCTTCGTCAACGACCTGCACGTGGGCATCAACTTCCGCTTCACGCGCGACGTCTGCTACGAGGGCCTCGGAGGCCTCACCGACTCCTTCAGGGAGTCCCGTCCCGCAGGCCTCAAGGTCTTCGGCGCCTGGCCGACGATCTATCCCGGCATCCAGAAGCTGCCGGGCCGCGCGAAGGAGAGCTGGTTCGAATTCGACCACCATTATTCCGACGAGGCCTATCCCAAGGCGCTGCCGCTCGTCTTCACCGACGGGATCGACTCGATCACGGACGTCGGCGGCAACACCGGCAAGTGGGCCCGCTCCTGCTGCGCCTGGCGCAGTGACATCCGCGTGGTCGTCATCGACCTGCCCGAGCAGTGCGAGACCGTCGACCGCGTGATGGCCGAAGAAGGCCTCGCCTCGCGCGTCAGCACTCATCCGATGAACGTTCTCTCCGACCAGCCGTTCCCGAAGACGGGCACGAAGGCCTGGTGGATGAGCCAGTTCCTCGACTGCTTCTCCCCGTCGCAGATCGTCTCCATTCTGAAGAAGGCGCATGCCGCGATGGAGGACGATGCGGTCCTCTATATTCTTGAGCCGCTCATCGGCCGTCAGCCGTTCCCCGTGGCCGACGCCTGCCTTGCGGCGATGTCGCTCTACTTCACGGCGCTCGCCAACGGCACGAGCCGCTTCTATCCCTACGACGAGTTCGAGGTGTTCGTCGAGGCCGCGGGCTTCGAGATCGAACGCGTCCACGACGGCCTCGGCATGGAGCACACGCTCCTCGTCTGCCGCAAGAAGAAGGCCTGATGATGACGGACTTCGACATCGCCTCCCACGTGGTGTTCGCGCAGGGGCTCTCCTCCGACGAGGACCTCCGCGCATGGGCGCAGTCTGCGCTCCCCGGCATGCCCGAGGGGCTTCCCGACGCGCCGCTCGCCTTCACGAAGCGGCTTCCGATGATGAAGGCGCGCCGCATGAGTCCGGGCGCAAGGCTTGCCTGCGAGGCAGCCCTTGCACTTGAGGGCGCGGGCGAGGCGAAGGCCTGGATCTTCTCGAGCCGCCACGGCGAGACCGTGAGGGGCGTGAAGATCCTCGACGCGATTTCGGCGGGCGAGCCGCCGTCGCCCACGGACTTCATGATGTCGGTCCACAACGCCGCCGCAGGCATGTTCACGATCGAGGGACGGGTGCACGCGCCCGCCTCGAGCGTCGCCGCAGGCGCCGAAAGCTTTCACATGGCGCTCGTCGAGGCGGCGGGCATGCTCGCAGACGGCATGGACTGCGTGGCCGTCGTTGACTTCGACGACTGTCAGCCCGGGGCGCTTCTTGATGCGTTCGAGTCGCGCCCCTGCGATGCGCTCTACGCCACCGCCTGGCTCCTGAAGAAAGGTGCGGGCGTCACGATGACGCCGCGTTCCCTGAAGCAGGCCGAGCCCGTGCTTCCCGCTTCTCTCCAGCTCGCCGCAGGCCTTGCGTCTGAAAGGTCCGCGTTCGTCACGTCGGGCGCCGCCACCCGCTTCGAGTGGGAGCGTGCGTGATGGAGGCCGCCGTGACGCAGGAAAAGGCCGAACGCACCGAAGGCAGGCTCGCCTTCGAGTGGCGCCGTCTCAAGACGGGGCTCTGCTGGGTGATCTTCGGACTCGGGGGCCTGGGCCTCTCGATGACGTACTTTCCCTATCTGAGGCTCACGGTCCGAGATCCCGTGACGCGCCGCCTCAAGGCCCGCGCGATGATTGCGAGGTGTTTCGACTTCTATGCGCGGACGATGGATCGCCTTGGTGTCATGATGATTGAGCGCGGGTCGCTCGCACAGATGCGCTCCCTCAGGGGAACGATCATCGTCGCCAACCATCCGACGATTCTCGACTACGTCCTCACGGCCTCGATGCTCCCCGAGATGGACTGTCTCGTGAAGGCGTCGCTCAGGCATAATTTCTTCCTCAAGCATGTGATCCGTGCGGCCGACTACATGTCAAACGACGGCTCTCTGGAAACGCTTGAGGAGATCACCCGCAGGCTTGAGGCCGGCGAGAACATCCTGATCTTCCCCGAGGGCACGCGCACGCGCGCGGGCGTCCCGATGAAGTTGAAGCGCGGCGTCGCCCATGCGGCCCTGCGCACGGGATGCAGGCTCGCCGTCGTGCACATCAGGAGCTCCCACGCGTGGCTCAACAAGGACACGCAGTGGTACGAGATTCCCGCCGTTCGCCCGTCGATCCGCCTGACCTTCGAGGGCATGATCGATCCGAAGGACTACCTGAGGGAAGGCGAGGACGGCTACTCACTGGCGAGCCGCAGGCTCACCGAGGCGATGCGCCGCGAACTCCTCAAGGCCGCGGGCCGCGAGGACGAGATCGAAGGAAAGGCGCGCGGCCGCCGGCAGAATTGACGCGCTGCGCAGAAAGCGACGGCGCTTGCGAACCAATCCCTCATTCAACGGATGAAGAACTGATGAACAATCTGGAAAACGAAGTCAAGGCCCTCATCATCGAGGCCCTCAACCTTGAAGACATGACCCCTGAAGACATCGAGACGGACGCTCCGCTCTTTGGCGAAGGCCTTGGTCTGGACTCCATCGACGCCCTCGAGCTCGGCCTTGCCGTCAAGAAGCGTTTCGGCGTCTCGCTCTCGGGCGAAACGGAGGAGGTGCGCGCACACTTCCGCAGCGTCGCCTCGCTGGCCGCCTTCATCCGCGAAAACCGCACCGAGGAGAAGTAAGAAATGGAGAAGACCTACACCAAGGAAGAACTGTTTGACGAAATCGTCCGCGTGATGGGCGATCTCTTCGAGGTTGACACCGAAGGCGTCACCCGCGAAAGCCGCCTCGTCGAGGACCTCGACCTTGACAGCATCGACGCCGTCGACATGATCGTGCACCTGCAGAACATGATCGGCAAGCGCATCAAGCCCGAGGCCTTCAAGTCCGTGCGCACGGTGGGCGACGTCGTCGACGTCATCTACGACTTCTCGCAGCAGAACGGCGAAGCCGCCAAGTAAGCGGCGCGCCTGATGACGGGCACGATTCTCAATGCGGTCACGGCCGCCGTCATGGCGGTCTGGCCGTTTTTCGTCCTTTACGCCGTGACGAACGGCCTGATGACGCTGCTGCTGGCGGGCACCGCCTGCGTGCTCGGCGTGAGGCTCGCGCTCGCCTTTGCGGGGCGCGGCGAGACCGCCCGCAACGGCCGCCTTCTTTCGGCTGCGGGCCTCGTGCTCGTGGGCCTTGCGGCCCTTCTTGACGAGGCCGACTGGATGCTCTGGTATCCCGTCCTCGTCAATGCCTCGCTCCTCTCCGTCTTCGGCGCCTCACTCTTTTCGGGCATGCCCGTCGTCGAGCGTCTGGCGCGCCTCGGCCTGCGCGGCAAGCCCCTGCCGCCCGAAGGCGTCGCCTACACGCGACGCGTGACGGCCGTCTGGTGCGGCTTCTTCGTCGTCAACGGCAGCATCGCCGTCGCAACGATCCTCGCGGACGACCTGACGCTCTGGGCCCTCTGGAACGGGGGGCTGAGCTACGTTGCCATCGGCTGCCTCATGGGCGGCGAATATCTCTACAGGAAGCTTGTCAAGCATGTCTGATGCCAAGCGCTCACCCGTCTCAGGCTGGTTCGAAGGCCGCCCTGAGGCGCCCGCCGCAGTCCATGCGGACGGTGCCGTGACGACCCGCGCCGAACTGGCGCGCAGGGTCTCGGCCGCTGCCGCCGCACTCGCAGACATGCCTGCGGGCTCGCGCATCGCCGTTGACGCCGATGCGCCGCACGACTTCGCGGTGCTCCTCTCGGCCGTCCTCTGGAGGGACTGCGTGCCCGTGCTCTTTGCGGGCCGCGGCGCCATGCACGAGACGCTCGCAGACGAATACGACGCCGTCCTCACGACGGAGTCGCATAGGTCGTTCCCGAAGCCCGCTCTCGTCGCGGACTTCGCCGAGAATCCGTGCCCGGCTTCCGAACTCAGGGCGCCCGAGGCGGAAAGGCCGCTCGTACTCTTCACGTCGGGCTCTTCGGGCACGCCCAAGCGCATTGAAAAGACCGTCGGCCTCATGAGCCGCGAGGCCGTGATCACGCAAAGGCTTTTCGGCCGTCATCTCGAGGGCGCCGTGATCGCCGCCACGGTGGATCCGAGGCATCTCTACGGCCTCACCTTCGCCGTCTGGATGGCGATGACGACGGGCACGCCCGTCGCCGACGCCCGCACGGTCTATCAGGAACAGCTTCTCGAATTCGACCGTCCCGTCGCGCTCGTGACGACGCCCACCTTCATGAGGATGCTCGACACGGCGCTCGAACGTCCCCGCATCGCCTTCTGCCTGACGGCCGCGGGCGTGCTCGACGACGAGGCGCTCTCTCGCATGCACGCCTGGACGGGCGTCGCCGTGCACGAAATCTACGGCAGCACCGAAACGGGCGTCGTCGCCTCGAGAAGGCACGACGCGGGACGCATGAATCCCGCCTGGACGCTCATCGACGAGGGCGGACTTGAGGAGACGGAGCAGGGCTGGAGGCTTGCCTCGCCGCTTCTTCCCCAAGGCAGCATCCTGCTCGACGACCGTCTGGAGATGTCCTCCGACAAGGTCTTCAGGCTGCTCGGCCGTCGCGACCGCATCGTCAAGATCGGTGAGATCCGACTCTCGCTCACCGAAATCGAACGCGTGGTGAAGGAAGCTCTGGGGCTTGAGATCCGAGCGCTTTCCGTGAAGCAGGCGGGCCGCACCGTGATCGGCGCCGTCGTCTGCGAGCGCACGTCGCCGGGCTGGCGGGGGCGCTGTCCCAACCGCATCGAGACGACGGCGGCGCTCGCCGGGAGGCTCGATCCGCTCGCTCGTCCGCGCCTCTGGCGCCACGTCGCCGACTGGCCGACGGACGCTCAGGGCAAGGTGGTCGTGCCGATGCTTGCCGAACTCTTCGAACACAAGGAGACAACACATGGCTGACGAACTGAAGGGCGCCCTGGAGGTGCTCTCCCGAACCGAATCCTCGATCGAGGCCCGCCTCGTGCTGAGCGAGGGCATGTCCGTCTTCGACGGGCACTTTCCGTGTCTGGCCATTCTGCCCGGCGTCGTGCAGCTCAACCTCGTCGAGACGCTGGCAGCCGAATGGGCCGGGAGGCCCCTGCGCATCGCCTCCATTCCCCAGATGAAGTTCACGGTGCCCCTGCGTCCGGGTGACGCGCTCCTCGTAAAGCTTGCCTTCAAGCCCGCCGAGGACGGTCTCGGCGCGTCGTTCTCCCTTGAAAAGGAGAAGGACGGCGAGGCCGTGCCCGCAAGCCGCGGACGCATTGCGTTCATTTTCAGGTGACGGACGGCGTCATGTCAGACTTTCGTCCCGTCGTCATCATTCCGAGCCGCAACCACGGGCTCACCCTCGGGGGCGTGCTTGAGGGCCTTGCGCCCTTGAAGCTTCCCGTCATCGTCGTCGACGACGCAAGTGATGCCGAGAGTGCGCGCGAGCTTGACAGGCTTGCCGCCCTGCATCCCGAGATGACGCTTCTGCGCCACGAGGTCAACCGAGGCAAGGGCGGGGCGTTTCTGACGGGGCTCGAACATGCGGTCTCCGAGGGCTATACGCATGCGCTTCAGGTCGACTCCGACGGCCAGCACGACCTCGCGGACGCCCCCGCGCTCCTCGAGTCCGCCCGCAGGCATCCCGGAGTCCTCTGGTCGGCGCGTCCCGAATACGACGAGTCCGTTCCGAAGAAGCGCCTGATCGGCCGCTACGTCACGCACGTCTGGGTCTGGATCGAAACGCTCAGCTTCGAGATCGTCGACAGCATGTGCGGCTACCGCGTCTATCCCGTCGCCGACACGCTTGCCGTGATAAAAAGCCGTCCCGTGGGCCTTTTCATGGACTTCGATACCGAAATCATGGTCCGCCTCTACTGGCGGGGCCTGCCCGTGCGCTTCATCCGCAGCCGCGTGATCTATCCCGAGGGCGGCAGGTCCAACTTCCGCATGTGGGAGGACAACGTGCGCATCTCGAAGATGCACGCGCGCCTCTTCATCGAAAGCCCGCTCTGGTGGCCCGCCCGCATCCGCAGGCTTTTCCGCCGCGAACCCGTCTGAGGAGAAGAGATGACCGAAGCCGAATCGAAGGAAGGCAGGGAAGGCGGGGAGCATTGGAGCACCACGCCCGAACGTCGCGGCATGTGGGGGCTCAGGCTGCTGTGGCTTCTCTACAGGATCGGGGGCAGGCCTCTCTTTGCGCTCATCGGAACTCCCGTTGCTTTCATCTTCAGGCTCACGGGGACGCGTGCCCGTGAGGCGAGCGACCGTTTTCTCGAGCGCGTCGCCGAGCGCAGGGAGGCGCTCGGTCTTGTGCTTCGCCCCGTCTCGGGGCACGCCCACTTCAGAGCCTTCGCCACGAGCATGCTCGACCGTCTTGCCGCATGGGCGGGCGACCTGAAGCTCGCGCGCGACGTCGACTTCGCCGACGAGGAAAGCCGCAGGCTTCTCTGCGAGCCCACGCCCGACGGCAGGGGCAGGCTCGTGCTCGTCTCGCATCTGGGCGTAGCCGAGGCGACTCGTGCGCTCGCCCAGCACGACAGGGCCGTGCCCGTCTGGGCGCTGATGTTCGACCGTCATGCGCCGAGGTTCAAGGCGATGCTCGAGGCCGTTGCCCCCGATGCCTCGCGCCACGTGATCGCCGTCGACCGTCTCGGCGTCGAGACCGCCTCGATGCTCCAGGATGCCATCGAGCGCGGCGAATGGGTCGCAATCGCGGCCGACCGCACGCCCAACGATGCGCTCACGCGCGGCGACCGGTCCGTCACGGCGGACTTTCTCGGCCGTGAGGCGCCGTTTCCCGCCGGTCCCTTCATCCTCGCGTCGCTCCTGAAGTGCGGCGTGGTCACGCTCTTTGCCGTGAGGGAAGGGAACCGCATTCTCATCAAGTGCGAGCCTTTTGCGGATGAGGTGAAGCTCCCGAGGCGCGGCCGCGAGGCCGAACTTTCGCGCCTGGCCTCTCTCTGGGCGCAGAGGCTTGAGGCCGAGGCGCTCGAGCATCCCGCCCAATGGTTCAACTTCTACGACTTCTGGCATGAGGAGGATCGCAGGTGATCCGCTTTATCAAGAAATTCGCCGTCTTCTTCATTGCGGCACTGGTCCTCACCTTCATCTGGTTCAAGACCGCAGGCGCCGCTGAGACGCAGGACGCCGCAAGGCTTGAGGCGCTCGCGAAGCGTCTCAACGACTTCACTTCGCTTGAGGCCGACTTCACGCAGAAGCGCACCCTAGGCGCCGCGGGCCGCACGCTCACGAGCACGGGCACGCTGTCGCTCACGGGTGACGGAGCCTTCTCCTGGGTCCAGAAGACGCCTTTCGTACAGACGGTCTCGCTCAAAGACGGCGTCTTCACGATCCGCTACGAGGACGAGGCGCCCGAAGTGATGAAGGCCGAAACCCATCCCGCCGTTCTTTCCGCCGCACGTCTTCTCACGTCCGTGATGAGGCTCGACGCGGCCGCGCTGCAGGACGCCTTCGACTACACGCTCGTGGGGGGCGAAAAGCCCGCCGACGCCTGGACGATCACGCTCAGGGCCCGCGACGAGGCTCTCGGCCGCATTCTCGGCACCGTGACGCTGAAGGGCTCGGAATACGTTGAGTCGATCAGAATGTCTCCTTCTAACGACAACGTGACCGACATGATTCTCTCCAACGTGAGGATCGTGAAAGGGGCCTGAATTCGATATCGTCGAAGCGACGAGGCTTTTCAAGCTTCAAGCTTTCGAACCCGCTGAGTCGCTTCGGGACGACGCTGAGGCGGAGTGCCCGTTGGAAGAGTAGACTTAAACGCTTTCCCTCCGTGCAAAGGGCCCGCCCCGCGCAGCGGAACGGAGAGGAACGGATCAGACTGGACAGACCAGAGGAGAAGCGGCCTTGACCGATCAGTTTTCCATCATCACCACGCTCGTGACGGGCTTCGGGCTTGCGCTTGTCTTCGGGTGGCTTGCAGAGCGCTTCCTGAAGACCCCCACGCTTGTGGGCTACATCATCGCGGGCGTGTCCGTGGGCCTCTTCCCGCTCCTTCCCAACGTCGACCGCGTCGTCACGGAGCAGTTCGCCGAAATCGGCGTGATGCTCCTGATGTTCGGCGTGGGCCTGCACTTCTCGGTCGCCGACCTCGTGAAGGTCAAGGGCGTGGCCGTCACGGGCGCGATGCTGCAGATGGCCGCATCGGGCGCCGCCGGCACGGTCGTGGCACTCCTTGCCTGGGACTGGGTGCTTCCCAATGCGATCGTCTTCGGCATGACGCTCTCGTGTGCGTCGACCGTCGTCGTGATGAAGGCCCTTGAGCTTCGCAAGCTTTCCGTCACGCCGAGCGGCCAGGTCGCCATCGGCTGGCTCGTCGTGCAGGACCTCGTCACCGTCTTCATCATGGTGTGCCTGCCGCTCGTCGCACAGGTGACGCAGGGCGAAGGCCCCGTTGATCCGAGGCTCATCGTCATCTCGCTCTCCAAGACGCTGCTCGGCGTCGCGGTGTTCGTGGCCGGCATGCTCATCGTCGGCAAGCGTCTCTTCCCGTGGATTCTCCAGCGCGTGGCGCTCTCGGGTTCCCGCGAGCTCTTCACGCTCTGCGTGCTTGCGATCGCCATCGGGATCGCCTACGGCGCGGGTGCGATCTTCAACGTGAGCTACGCTCTGGGCGCCTTCTTCGCAGGCATGGTGATGCGCGAGTCTAGCTTTGCGCACCGTGCGGCCCGCAACTGCCTGCCGTTGCAGGACGCGTTTTCGGTGCTGTTCTTCATCTCCGTGGGCCTCATGCTCGACCCGTACGTCTTCGTGAACGAACCCTGGGCCGTGATCGCCGTGATGCTCATCATCATGTGCATCACGAGCAGCGTGACGGCCGCGCTCGTGTTGCTTCTGGGCTGGCCGCTCGACACGGCCCTCGTCATGGGCGCCTGCGTCTCGCAGCTCGGTGAATTCTCCTTCATTCTCTGCGGCCAGGGCATTGCGCTCGGGATCGCGACGCCGGGCACGATGAGCATCGTCGTGGCAGCCTCGATTCTGACGATCGCGCTCAATCCGCTGATGTTCACTGCCATCCCGCACGTGAGGAACCTCCTCGTCTCCCGCCGTCCGTTCTTTGCGCGCATGGCCGAACGCGTCTCGCCGCTCGCCTCCGTCGAGCCCAAGACCATCAAGGGGCACGTGCTCATCGCGGGCGTCAACGAGGTCGTACTCGCGCTCCTGCCGAGGCTCGAGGCTCGCGGCATCGACTTCACCTGCTTCGTGATGAGCGACACGACCGCCGCGGTCGTCGACTCCTACAAGCATGGTTCGGCCATCGTCGGCAATCCGTCCGACCCCGCGCTCCTCGTCCAGGGCCATCTCGTCGATGCCGAGGTCCTCGTGCTGCCGTCCTCCGACATGGTCCTCAACAAGACCGTCTTTGCGGCCGCGCGCGAACTCAAGCATGACTGCCGCATCATCGTGCGCGTCGCCAGCCCCGAAAACCTCAGGGCTGTGCCGTCCGACGAACACACCCGCATCCTCAACGACACCCAGATCGCCTCCGAAAGCCTCGGTGAGGCCGTGGCCGACGTCTTCGGCATCGGCGCTCAGGTTCGCCACGAAAAGGCGGTCGCACGAGGCGAGGCGACGAACGACATCGACGAGGACGAAGGCGCCGCCATCATCGCGCAGGCCCGCGCCGAAGCCGCCGCGAGCGCCGCCCGGCATGCGGCCCGAAACACCTCCCGCCGTTCGATCTTCGACGGCATCAGGGAGAAGATGGCGAAGCGCCGCGAGGAAAAGGCGAGGGCGAAGGCCGCCGTCAAGGCCGCCCAGGCCACTCAGGCTGCCGAGGGTGGTGAAGCCGCAGACGCCGCGTTCGATGCGTCCGCCGTTCCCGAGGCTCAAAAGCCCTCCTTCTTCTCCGGCATGAAGGACAAGATCGTCGGCCTTCGCGTCAAGCAGAGGATTGCGGATCTCAAGGTGAAGGAAAAGATCGCGGACCTCAACGTCAAGGAGAGGATCGAGAACCTCGACGTCAAGAGCAGGATTGAAAGGCTCGACGTCAAGGGCCGCATCGAAAATCTCAACCTCAAGGACAAGATGGACAAGATCAAGGGCGTTGACTACAAGAAGTGGATGCCGTCCTTCGGCAAGTCCGCCGCTGCCGGAGCCGCAGGCGCCGCTGCCGCTGAAGCCGCTCAAACTGCAGAAGCTGCTGAAAAGGCTGAGACTGCCGAGGCCGCTCAGCCCGTTCAGGCCGAATCCGCCGCGCCCGCTGCAGCGCCTGTCGACGTACAGTCCGAAGTCGTGCAGCCCGAGAGCGCCGTCGAAGAGGAACGCACCACCGAAGTTCAGGCAGCCGTCGTGAGCGAACCTTCCGTGAAGGACGTTCCTGCGTCCGATGCGCCGGCTGATGCACCTGCCGAGGCGGCGTCCGAAGAGGCGAAGCCCGCGGTCACGGACGACGTGAAGAAAACCGAACAATAACCAGAGGATCATGAGCAGGAGGACGCGGTTCATCGACAGGCTCACGCAACCCGCAGGCACCTTGCCTGCGCTGGTTTGGGCCGCGTGCATCCTTCTCATTCTTGCGCTCACCGTTATCGGCTTTCCGAAGGGCGCCCTTTCGACCGACATTCTTGATCTGCTTCCGTCCTCTTCCGCCGACGTGAGGACGGGAGAACTTGCTCAGGCCGCCACGCGCGGCATCGCCGACCGCGTGATCTGGGCCGTCCGCGAGGACGCGTCGAACCCCGGCGCTGCGGACGAATTCGTCCGAAGCCTCTGGGAGCGCGAGCTCGTTACGTCGCTTTCGGGCCGCATGGACGAAGCGGACCGCAGGATCTGGCTTGAGGCCATGAGGCGGGACGTACTCGGCCTGCTCGACGAGAAGACCGTCTCGGGACTTCTCGGGGACAAGGCAAAGGGGCACCTGAGGTGGATGCTCGGCCAGCTCTACAGTCCCGTCGCAGGCGTCACCGGCGACGAGTGGCGCGCGGATCCCTGGCTTCTTCTCCGCTCGGTCATGATGTCTCAGGGAAGAGGCATGCCGACGCTCGACGACGGCTGGATCACCGCAAAGGATTCCGAAGGGCGCTCCTGGCGCCTGCTGACGGGCCGCGTGCCCGAATCCGCGCTCTCGGGCGACGGGCTCAAGGCCTGGATCGCCGCCGAGGCCGACATCCGCAGGGCCGTTCTGTCCGAACGTCCCGACGCCGCCATCGCAGGGCAGGGCGTTCTCTACTACAGCCATCACGCGGCCTCTCAGGCCGAGCGCGACATGAAGCGTCTCGGTTCGCTCTCCTGCGTGCTCCTCGCCGTCTTCATCTTCGTCGCCTTCCGAAGCTTCAGGCCCGTTCTCCTCTGCCTGCTTTCCGTCTCGGCGGGCGCGCTCTGCGGCACGGCCGCCACGCTGGCGGTCTTCGGGTCGCTCCATGCCGTCACGCTCGTCATGTGCCTGAGCCTCATCGGCATCTCGGCCGACTACACGACCTACTATCTGATGCGCCGCCGCTGGGCGGGCGGGATCGAAACGCCCGCAGGCACTCTCAGATACCTGAGGCCCTCGCTTCTGCACGCGCTTCTCACCACGGTCACGGCCTATGCGCTCATGCTCGCCGCGCCTTTCCCCGGCCTCAGGCAGCTCGCGCTCTTTGCGGTTTGCGGACTCGCGGGCGCCTGGCTCACGGTCGTCGCCTGGTTCCCGTTCCTCGTCAAAAGCTTCCCCGTCCGTCCTCTGCCCGCCCGAAGCCTGCTTTCGGCCTACGCGGACGCATGGACGCAAGGGCGCCTCTGGACGAAGGCCTTCCTCGTCCTCTTTGCCTGCGTATCGGTCTTTGGCGTCGCGCGCCTTAGCGTCAACGACGACCTCTCGGCCCTGCAGACGCCGCCCGTCAGACTTGCCGCAGAAGAGAAGGTGATCTCCTCGCTTCTCGGCATCGGCTTTGCCCAGACGTGGTTCGCCGCCACGGGCAAAACCCCCGACGAGGCGGTGCAAACGCTTGAGCTCTTGCGACCGAAGATTCATGAACTGGAAAAAGAGGGCTTTATTTCGCGTCCCGTGATGGTGCCCCTCAGAAGCCTTGACGTGCAGGAAAAGGCCCTTGCCGCGATGAAGGCTGCAGAGCCCTCGATGACGGCAAAGCTCGCGCCGCCCTGCGGGAAATCCGGCTGCACGCCCTACGGGACCGTGAAGCTTGCGTCATGGCTGGCGGGCCCGTTGGGCGACAACTACCGCTCGCTCGTTGCCCGCACGTCCGAGGGCGTCGTGATCCTCGTGCCCGTGACGCTCTCGGCCGGAAAGAATGCGGCCGAGGCTGCCGCTGCAGCTGCGGCCGGGATCGACGGCGTTTACTGGCTCAACCGCCGCGCCGACTTCGGGGAACTCTTTTCGGCCTTCCGCCTCGGCCTCACGGGGCTCATCGCCGCAGGGCTCGCCGTGCTAGGACTCATGCTCGTGAAGCTCTTTGGCGCAAGGCTCGGGCTCGTCGCGTCGCTGCCCGTCGCGGGCGGCCTGCTTGCGGGCCTTGCCGCTGCGGGCATTACGGGCACGCCCGTCAATCTCTTCAGTCTCTTCGCGCTCATCCTCGTCATGGGGATCGGCGTCGACTACACGATCTTCTTTCATTCGGAGGAAGGCGCGGGATCTGCGGACGAGCCGCGGGACCACGTCCTTCATGCGATGGCGGTGGCGCTCGGCAGCACGCTTCTTTCGCTCGGCATTCTGGTGCTGAGCGAGACGCCGGCCGTGCGAAGCTTCGGCCTGGTGCTTTCGGCGGGCGTTCTTTTCGCCTTCCTGCTTGCGCCCGCCACGCGCCTCATCACAAGACGGAACACATACAGGGAGGAGCGTCCACGATGACGTCCGCTTCTTTCAGGGGCCTGGCGGCGCTGGCCGCCGCGCTCATGCTCACGGGCTGCGCCACGGAGCCCGAGTCGCCCGAACTCTTCTTCTGGGTCAAGCCCGGCGTGCGCGCCGCGTTGCCCGACAGTCCCTGCGGCGCCGACATGACCGAAAACGCCATTCTCACGGCGGTCCGCGACGGGCGCACCGAGCGCCTTCTCACGGTCAGGGCCTGCCGCGGCGGCCTGATGTCGCTCGACGTGATGACCCTCACGGGCATGGCCCTCATGAGCGTCACCTACGACGGCACCATGCTCGTGTCGACGAACTACGTGCCGCTCCCCAAGGAGCTTCGCGCAGAGCAGATCGTCGCCGACATTCTGATGGGCACGCTCCCCGCCGAAGCGTGGACGACGCTTCCTTCAGGTTATCATCTCAGGATTGAGGAAAAATCGAGAACGCTCGTCGACGGCGACGGTGCCGACATCGAGCGCTTCACGTATGCCGACGGTCCCCGCGGCCCCAGGCTCGCGAGCCTCAGACACGAGGCCTTCGGGTATTCGATCGGCTTTCGCTATCTCGAGGATCCCGCCGTTCCCGATTCCACCGCCGACAAGCCCGGCCCCGACGAGGAGAAAGCCCAGTGACGGTTTATGTTGAAGCCCTGTCGCTCGTCAACGCACTCGGCGAAGACGACGACGCCATTCTTGCCAATCTGGCCGAAGGCCGCGCGCCCGGCATGGAGGGCCCCCTCGTGCGCACCGTCGACAGGTTCGAGGCCCCGTTCGGCCGCGTGACGATCGATCTTCCCGACACGAATCCGCCGTCCTCGCGCAACAACAGGCTCCTCAGGGCCTGCTGGAACCTCAGGAAGACCGAGTTCGAAAGCCGCCTCAAGGACTTTGAGGACGAGCGCATCGCCGTCGTACTCGGCACGAGCACCTCGGGCTCCCAGGAGTTTTCCGACTGGTGGAAGGCACGGAAGTCCGGCTCGGAGATGCCGCCTTTTGCGGGCGAATGGCAGGAAATGGGCGATCCTTCGCGCGATTTCGCATCATTTGTGGGTGCGAAGGGCCCCGCCTACACGATCGCGACGGCCTGCACGAGTTCGGCCCGCGCCATCATCAGCGCAGCCCGCCTTCTTGAGGCGGGTCTGGCCGACGCCGTCATTGCGGGCGGCGCCGACACCTTCGCCGACATGCCCCTGAACGGCTTTCACGCTCTGGGCGTGCTCGCGGGCGAGCGCACGCGTCCCCTGACGGACCATCGTCCCGGCATCACGATCGGCGAGGGCGCAGGCCTGATGCTTCTCACCCGCCGTCCCTCGGCCGTGAAGCTTTCGGGCTGGGGCGAGAGCTCCGACGGCCACCACATGTCGAGTCCCGAACCCGAAGGCAGGGGCGCCGAGGCGGCCGTGCGCGGCGCGCTCTCGCGTGCGGGCCTCACGCCCGACGACATCGTCTACGTGAATCTTCACGGCACGGGCACGGGGCAGAACGACGCCTCCGAGCTTGCCGCCATGAACCGCGTCTTCGGCGGGCGCACCGCCATGTCGTCCACCAAGACCTATACGGGCCACACGCTCGGCGCCGCAGGCGTCACCGACGCGGGGCTGCTCGTGCTCGGACTGATGCACGGGGGCCTGAAGCTCCCCGCCCAGTTCTCCGAAGGCCAGACGCCCGACGAGACGCTTCCGCTCTCGGGCGTGCTGCGCGAACCCGCGCTCATTGCGCCCGGCCCCGTCATGAGCACGAACCTCGCCTTCGGCGGCAGCAACACGGCCCTCATCTTCGAACCGAATTCCTGAACGGCACGAATCCATGTCTGAAACCACCCAAACCGAATATCTCGATCCGGAAAGCTATCTCCCGCACAGGAAGCCCATGTGCGTCATCACCCGCGTCGTCAGCGTGGGCGAGGCGGACGTCACGACCGAGGCGGATCTGGACGCCGACGGCGTCTTCGCCACTCACTGGCGTCCCGACGGAGAGCTGCCCGAGGCCTTCTTCCTCGAGGTGATGGCCCAGACGATCGGCATCTGGTCGCACGTGCACGACGAGCTTACCGTCGTGCCCGAGGGCGACAGGAAGGCCGACGCGGGACTTCTGCTTTCGGTGCGCGGCATCAGGATCGAGCGCTGCGTCAGGAGAGGCGAGGGCACTCTCGTCTGCACCATGTCGAAGATGATGCTCGACGACCGTCTCGCGGTCTTCGAGGGCACGGTCTCGTGCAACGGCGAAACCGTCGCTTCGGGACGCCTCACCGTCTTCCAGCCGCTCGAGAGCGAAATCGACTCGCTCCTCGCCGTCTGACGGCATAATTTACCCTCATACTGAAAGTCAATTCAAAAACGGATCATGACCGACTACAAGAAAACCGTTCTCATCACAGGCGCCTCGCGCGGCATCGGACGCGCGTGCGCGGTCGAGCTCGCCCGCACGGGGCACGCGCTCGTTCTCAACAGCCGCAGGCCGTCCGCCGAGATGGACGAGACCGTCCGCCTCTGCGAAGAGGCGGGTGCAGAGGTCCGCACGCTCTTCTTCGACGTGGGCTCGACCGAGGCCGCCCGCACGGCGATCGAGGCCGACATCGCGGCCAACGGCGCCTACTGGGGCGTCGTCCTCAACGCAGGCGTCACCTGCGACAACGCCTTCCCCGCACTTGAGGAGGAGGACTGGAAGCGCGTGATCGACGTCGACCTCAACGGCTTCTACAACGTCATCCATCCCGCCGTCATGCCGATGGTCAGGGCCCGCAAGGGCGGCCGCATCGTCACGATGTCGTCGGTTTCGGGCGTCACGGGCAACCGCGGCCAGACCAACTACAGCGCCGCCAAGGCGGGTCTCATCGGCGCCTCGAAGGCGCTCGCCGTCGAGCTCGCCAAGCGCCGCATCACGGTCAACTGCGTCGCGCCCGGCCTCATCGACACGGGCATGGTCGACATGAACGAAATCGCCCGCGAGCACGCGATGGCGATGATTCCGATGCAGCGCATCGGCACCCCGGAGGAAGTGGCGGCCGTCGTCGGCTTCCTCATGGACGAGCGTGCGTCCTACATCACGCGCCAAGTCATCAACGTCAACGGAGGCATGATCTGATGCGCAGAGTCGTAGTCACCGGCATGGGCGGCGTCACGTCGCTCGGCCAGAACTGGGAAACGGTCAAGGCGGGTCTTCTCGCCCACAGGAACGCGGTGCGCCGCATGCACGAATGGGACGACATCGAGGGCCTCAACGCCAGGCTCGGCGCGCCCGTCCTCGACTTCACGCTGCCCGAGCACTACACGCGCAAGCGCATCCGCTCGATGGGCCGCGTCTCGCTCCTTTCGACCCGCGCGACCGAACTCGCACTCGAACAGGCGGGCCTCATCGACGATCCCGTCATCAAGAGCGGCCGCACCGGCATCGCCTACGGCTCCTGCACGGGCAGCACCCGCGCCGTTGCCGACTTCGGCGAGATGATCGTCAACCGCAACACGCGCGGCATCACCGCCACGACCTACGTGCAGATGATGCCGCACACCACGGCCGTCAACACGGGCCTCTTCTTCGGCATCACCGGCCGCGTCATCCCGACGCCGAGCGCCTGCACGTCGGGCTCCCAGGCGATCGGCTACGCCTGGGAGGCCATCCGCCACGGCTATCAGGACGTCATGGTGGCGGGCGGCGCAGAAGAACTCTGCCCCTCCGAGGTCGCGGTCTTCGACACGCTCTTTGCCGCCAGCACCCGCAACGACGAGCCCGAACTCACGCCGCGTCCCTTCGACGCCAACCGTGACGGCCTCGTGATCGGTGAAGGCGCCTGCACGCTCGTGCTCGAGGAGCTCGAGCACGCCCGCGCCCGCGGCGCCAGGATCTACGCCGAACTTGTCGGCTTCGCGACGAACTGCGACGCCACCCACATCACGCAACCCAACAGCAGAACCATGCGCATCTGCATGGAGGAGGCGCTCAGGACCGCGGGCCTTGCGCCCTCCGACATCGGCTACCTGTCCGCCCACGGCACCGCCACCTCGCGCGGCGACTGCGCCGAGTCGAACGCCACGGCGTCGCTCTTCGGCAACAGGACGCCCGTCTCGTCCCTCAAGAGCTTCTTCGGCCACACGCTCGGCGCCTGCGGTTCGATCGAGGCTTGGCTTGCCATCGAGATGATGCGCGAAGGCTGGTTCAGCCCGACCATCAACCTCACCGACATCGATCCCGAATGCGGCGAGCTCGACTACATCACGGGCACCGAGCGCAGGATCGACACCGAGTTCGTCCAGAGCAACAACTTCGCCTTCGGCGGCATCAACACCTCGCTCATCTTCAAGCGAATGTAAGCCGAAATCCAAACCGAAAAACAAAAGGGGCGTCCGCACGGGCGCCCCTTTTTGTCGTCTGCGGGCGCTGGCCTGCAGGGCTGAACGGCTCTCACCTGCGGGGAGGCGGCCGAACGCAACGCTCAGAGCATCAGCTCCTTCCTGAGCCACTCGGTGACGAGCGCCTGGGCTCGTTCGCCGTCCTCGGCGCGCAGGGCGTTGAGCACCTGTTTGTCAAGGGTCAGCATGTCCGAGTACCAGCTGTCCTCGAGTTCGTCCGCGCGGCTTTCGAGATAGTTCATCGTGTGAAGGAGGAGTGAGGTCGCAAAGACCTGCAGCACGCGGTTGCCGCTTCCCTTGAAGACGGTCTCCCAGAACTGCGAGTGGAACTTGAGCGCGGCACGACGGAATTCGATGCAGCCCTCCATGTTCGTGACGATCGAGGAGAGCGCGCCGAACTGGGCGGGCGGCAGACGCCTGACGGCAAGCGAGATGAGCCCCGTGTCGAAGAGACGACGAGCCTCGTTGAGTTCATAGGCATCGAAGTTCCCGATCTTGAGATGGGACTCGATCTGGCGGGAGATGTCGTCGGGACCGGGCTCCGCAAAGGAGATGCCGCGCTTTTGCGTGCGCGTGACGATGCCCATCTGCGTCATGACGTCGAGCGCCTGACGCACGTGGTAGCGCGAGACATTGAAACGGTCGGCGAGACCCGCTTCCGTGTCGGGTTCTGCGCCCGCCCTCGACTGCTTGAGCAGGTGGGCGTGTATGGAGCGGAACAGGCTCTCTTCATCCATGGCTGGCTGACTTGTGGGGGATGGTCAAGGGCGGCCTTCGGACGCTGCCGGGCCGCCTCGGTTGTAAATATTGTCGACAATTATAGCGGTCTCGGGCGATTTTTGAGCCTTAAACGCAGTCTGAACCCCGCCTAGGAGGCTGTATACGCCGTATTTTCGCCTAAAGACGACTTTTCTTCAACAGGAAGGGTAAGTCCTAATCGGGGCGCTTATCGACTGCGGCACAGGCGTTTCCAAGAACTTGAGCAAACTTTGCGCTGAAAATTCTCTATATTTTGTTCGTTGTTCTCTATTAATTGTCGACAATATGTACTATGATGGCGCCATCGAGATCGCAAATGTCGGATGAGAGGAAAGTACGACGACAAAACGACTCGACCAAATCGACCAATAGACATTAGGACCATTCAAGGAGAAAACAATGTCCAACGAAGACAGCAAGAGCCGTTCCGGCCGCTTCGATCTTCCCGCCAACGAACTCGTGGAAGCCTTCAACGCCACGATCACGTTCGAGCAGCGCGTCTGCCCGTTCGACATTCAGGACAGCAAGGTGCACGCCACGATGCTCGCCCGTCAGAACATCATCAGCACCGAAGACGCCGAAGCGATCTGCCGCGGCCTTGACCAGGTTGACGAGGAAATCCGCGCCGGCAAGTTCGTCTTCTCCATCAAGGACGAAGACATCCACATGGCCATCGAAAAGCGCATGACGGAAATCGTCGGCCCGGCCGGCGGCCGTCTGCACACGGGTCGCAGCCGCAACGACCAGACGACGACCTCCACGAAGATGTACCTCCGCCATGAAATCCGCGAAGTCCAGAAGGCGATCCGCGAGCTTCAGGCCGTCTTCGTCAAGACCGCCCGCGCCAACATCGACGTGATCATGCCGGGCTACACGCACATGCAGACGGGCCAGCCGATCCTCTTCTCCCACTGGATGATGGCCTTCTTCTGGATGCTCGAACGCGACTTCACGCGCTTCTCCGACCTCTACAAGCGCATGGGCCGCTGCCCGCTCGGCTCCGCCGCCCTTGCCGGCACCGACTTCCCGATCGACCGCGACTTCACGGCTGAAAACCTCGGCTTCGACGGTCCGACGGAAAACTCCATCGACGCCGTCTCCGACCGCGACCACATGGTCGAGTTCAATGCGGCCGCCGCCATGTGCTACATGCACCTCTCGCGCCTGTCCGAAGAACTCGTGACGTTCTCCACGCAGGACTTCAAGTTCATCGAACTCTCCGACGACTTCTGCACCGGCAGCTCGATCATGCCGCAGAAGAAGAACCCCGACATCGCCGAGAAGATCCGCGGCAAGACGGGCCGCATGTACGGCAACCTCATGGCCATCCTCACGATCATGAAGGGCATCCCGCTCGCCTACAACACCGACCTTTCCGAAGACAAGGAACAGGTGTTCGACAGCGTCGACACGCTGCTTCAGTCCCTCGCCATCATGACCCCGATGGTCGAGAAGATGCGCGTCAACGGCGAGAAGACCCGCGCCAACGCCGACCTCGGCTACGCCAACGCCACCGACCTGGCCGACTACCTCGCCAAGAAGGGCATGCCGTTCCGCGAAGCCCATCACGTCGTCGGCGCCATGGTCAACTACGGCATCAAGCACGCCAAGCGCCTCGACGACTTCACGATGGACGAATACAGGCAGTTCTCCGACAAGATCGAAGAGGACATCCGCCACGAGATCAGTCTCGAGACCTGCGTCCGCGCCCGCAAGAGCTACGGCGGCACGGCTCCCGACATGGTCGCCGTCCAGCTTGAGCGCGCCGACGCCGTCCTTGAAGCCGAAGGCCGCATCCTCGGTCTCTAAGCTTCTGATCTGACGATCACTCCGATCGGGCCGTCCGGTTCACTGCTGTCAACCGAACCGGACGGCCCGACTTTTTCCCCATTCCTCGCATCCAACCCCTTGACTCAGGACCATCATCATGGAAATGGATCTGAACTTCTGGCTCCAGCTCATCACTGTGGCCGTGTGCATCGGCATCGGCGGCCGCTTCGGCGGTCTCGGCCTCGGCGCAGCAGGCGGCTTCGGCGTCTGCATTCTCGTGCTTCTCTTCGGCCTCAAGCCGAGCTCTCCTCCCGTCTCCACGATTCTCATCATCGTGGCCGTCATCTCCTGCACGTCCGTGCTGCAGGGCGCAGGCGGCCTTGACATCATGGTGAAGGTCGCCGAGCGCATGCTCAGGAAGTGGCCGCGCGCCATTACCTTCGTGGCGCCCTTCGTCTGCTCCTTCTTCGTCATCTTCGTGGGCACGGCCTACGTCGCCTTCGCCGTCTATCCCGTCGTCGCCGAAGTGGCCACCCAGGCCCGCGTCCGACCCGAGCGTCCGATCGCCGCATCCGTGATCTCCGCCGGCATTGCAGTCGTCGCCTCGCCGATGTCCGCCGCCACGGCCGCCATGGTCGCCTCGCTCTCTCCGTTCAACCTCGGCGTCATCGACGTTCTGATGATCTCGATTCCCGCCTTCGTCGTCGCCACGGCTGCCACCTGTCTGTGCGTCTACTGGAAGGGCTGCGAACTTGAGGACGATCCCGAGTTCAAGCGCCGCGTCGCCGCCGGCGAATTCAAGGAACTCGTCATCAAGCGTGACGATTCCAAGCTCGAGATTCCCGCCAGCGTGCGCAACTCCGTGCTGATCTTCGCGCTCGGTGTCGCCACCGTGCTCTTCTTCGGCTTCAACAAGGAACTCCTCCCGACCTGGACCAGCGCCGCCGGCAAGGTCTCGACCCTCCCGATTCCGTCGCTCATCCAGATGGTGATGCTCGCCTGCGCGCTCTTCATCATCCTCGTCTGCAAGGTTCCGTCCAACAAGTTCGCCGACGGTTCCGTCTTCCGCGCCGGTCTCATCGGTGTCGTGGGCGTGTTCGGCATCTCCTGGCTTACCGGCACCTTCTTTGACGCCTACAGCCCGCAGTTCATCGCGCTCTTCAAGACGATGGCCGAGTCCACGCCGCTCCTCTTCGGTGTCGTGCTCTTCCTCTTCTCCGCGGTGATTCTGAGCCCGTCCGCCACCGTCGTCGCCCTCATGCCCCTGGGCGCCGCCATCGGCATCGACCCGCTCTTCCTCGTGGCCCTCTATCCGGCCACCTGCGGTGACTTCCTCATCCCGGGCGGCGCGCAGATCGGCTGCTGCTCCTTCGACCGAACCGGCACGACCCGCCTGGGCACCTGGGTTCTCAACCACTCCTACATGCGTGCCGGTCTCGTGCACGTCATCACGGGCGTGACCACCGGCTGCCTCATCTACTCGGTGATCTGATCCTCTCTGAAAGTCCGGCTCCTCTTCGGGTTCTCTGCCCAGCTTGTTTGTCCCAAGCCTCCTATGTCGGGGCGGGGAACTCGGGGAGGAGACGGCATCTTCAGCAGAAAAACGAAAGGGCTCTCCAGCGTGGAGGGCTTTTTTGTTTTCGGCGGACGTGTTTCCTGTGGACGTCCGCCCCTGTCTGAATGCGTGTTTCTCAAGTCCGTCTTGCCGAAAGCGGCACGGCGCGCGCGAATTTGAGAATGGTGCATGAAGCCTCTCCTTTTTAGACTCACCCGAAGTGCCGATCCGGTCTCTTCGCAAAGACATTTCCGCCCGCCCGTCGGGCGTCCCGCACGGTTTCCGGATTCGGCGGACCTCATGCTAAAAGGAGACAACATGCATCACTTCACCAGGGCCGCCGTGGCGGCGGTCCTTGCAGGCGCGGCCTTGGGCTCGGCCGCTGCCGACGTCAGCCTCTACGGCGTCGTTTCGACGGGTCTCTTCTACGAAAACGTGCGTCATAAGGACGCCTCCACGTTCGGCGTCTCAACAGACCTTCAGTCGTCGGACCAGTCCCGCATCGGCCTCAAGGGGCGCGAGGATCTGGGCAACGGCTGGTACGCGGGCTTTCAGCTTGAGGGCGGCTTCACGCCCGACGACGGCGCCCTGAAGGAAAATGGCCTTATATTCAATCGAATTGCCCGCGTCTATGCGGGCAACGAGACGTTCGAAGTCTCCGCAGGACGCTTTCCGGGCTTCACGGTAGCGGCCGAGCCGTACTCCGCCTACGGCAGGCTGCATGCAAACCGCAACATGACGTCGCTCCCGGGACTTGCGCCCGCCGACATCACCTATCAGCCGGGCTTCCTCTCCAATGCCGTCGCGTTTCGCACCAACGCTCCGACCGGCCTCTTCCTGCAGGGCCTCTATTCGAACGGCGACCAGAATGCGACCGTCGATCAGGAGAAGGACTTCGACTGGTCCGACGCCCGACACGTCGGCCAGTTCGCGGCGGGCTGGGTCGGTGAGCGGCTTCGCGCGGGTGCCGTGCTTTCTTATGAAATGCCGGGCAATACGATCGCGGGTGCCAAGCGCCGCGACGCCACTCAGGGCATCCATCTGATCCTCAACTGGAATTTCGGCGGCCCCGAGCTCTCGGGTGTCTTCTATCACGGTGAGAACGACTGGCGCGTCGGCCCCGTGCCCGACATGGCGAAGCTCATCGGAGGCGGAAATGCCGCCCTTGGCGCCAAGACAATCAACGCAAGCGAGGAAGGCCTGACGAGCAATGCCGTCTTCATCTCCGCCTCCTGGCCGATCGGTCCGCATTTTGTCTCGGGCAGCTTCGGCGCCCTCAAGGGAGAATGGAAGGGCGACGCTTCGCTTCTCAAGCATGACGAAGGCGAGGTGTACATGGCGGGCGCCATGTACCGCTACAACTTCTCGAAGCGCGCCTTCTGGTACGCGGCCGCCTCCTATTCGGCGGGTCACGAACTCTTCGGCAGCATCGAGCGTCTCAACAGGCTCTTCTGCTCCACGGGCATGACCTACAGCTTCTGAAGGCCCTGAGCCCCGAAATGATGAAACGCCGCCCGAATCTCGGTTCGGGCGGCGTTTGCATTGGTTGGCTTGCGGAAAAGACGGATCAGGCGTCCGCGATGCTGTCGTTGAGGGACTCGGACTCCCTGATGTGGAGCGCGATCATGGAGCGCAGCCACTGGTGGGCGGCGTCCGTGCCGCTGCTTCTGTGCCAGACGAGGCGCGCGACGAAGTCCCCCGGACCGCCGAGCCCTCGGGTGGGCAGTGCGCTGATCGGAAGCGTCTGCGCCATGAAGCGTGCCGAGACGGTGGGCAGCAGAAGCGTGCAGTCGTTGCCCGAGAGGAGGAACGGGGCCGCCAGAAAATAGGGAAGGGAGATGGCGGTCTCCTGGCCTGCGAGTCCGGGAACCGGCGCATTGTAATAGTCCGAGTTTTCAAGGTGCTTCGTCACCTGAAGGCCGATCTTCGGGTAGGGAAGCACGTCTTCGGGCGAGAGGATGCCCTTGTCCGCAAGGACCGCCTCGAGCGGATGACCCGAGCGCACGACGAGCGAATAGCCGCAGCGGTAGAGCTCGAGCGAGTCGAAGTCTCCCGGGATGTCGGCGAGCGGGTAGGCGATCATGTCGAGCGCATCCGAGCGGAGAGCGTCCCAGGTGAAGTTCTTGCTGTCGACGATGTCGATGTGCACGCCGGGCGCCTCGCGCAGAATCGGGCCTATGGCGGGCGAGAGGATGGCGAGGATGCCGTGGTCGAGCAGGCCGATCCTGAATGTCCGCTTCAGATCGGCCGGACTGAAGGTCTGCTCGGGCGCAAAGAGCGCCGCCTGTTCGTCAAGGAGCCGTTCGAGCACGGGCCTGATGCGGTTCATCTCGGCCGTGGGCTTCATGAACTGGCCCGAGCGGACGAAGAGGTCCGTGCCGAAGATCTCGCACGCGCGGGCAAGCTTGCGGCTGGCGTTCGACTGGCTCAGGCCGAGCACGTTGGCGGTCTGACGAAGGCTCTGCGTCGTCGAGAGCGAGAGAAGGAAGCGGATGAGCAGAAAGTCGAGCTGGTCGGTGGTGGCGGACATGATCGGCCTCCGTAAGGTGCGGTCGATGGATTGCACTGCCATTCTAACGGCGAACTCAGGGCGGCGGCCCGTACAAGAGGGCCGTCTGCAGGGAAGAGATGGGACGAATGAGGATTCCGCAAGAGCGCCTTGACGCAATGGGGACGGGCTTCGCGCATTCGGGAATGGTGGTGACGGCGCCTCTTTTCTAGACTTTCCCCCACGTGTTGAGGGCCTTGTCAGAAGACGCCCGCTTTTCCAAAGGAGTCAGTGAGATGAATAAAACGTTCGCCGTGAAGCTTGCCGCGCTTGCCGTCGGCGCCATGATCGCCGGCACGGCCGCCGCCTCGGGCGCAGGCTCGGGTCCCGCCGTCAAGTTCGGCGCCCAGGGCCACATCGGCGAGGTCGTCGTCAATCCGTACCGCATCGCGCCGCTCACGGCCGTCGTGCGCACGGGCGGCTACCGCGTGACCGATGCGACGGTTCGCATCGTGCCGAAGAAGGACGGTCAGGAGATCAAGTACAAGGTCGCCGACCGCGAGATCCTCACGCACGGCGGCGTTCCCGTCTTCGGCCTCTATCCCGACTACCTCAATACCGTCGAGGTGAGCTACACGCGCCACTTCAACGGCAAGGCCGAGAAGTTCAAGGACACCTACAGGATGTGGGCCGCGCCGGTCTACATCGACAGCAACGGCACGCCGGGTCAGAAGCACGCGCCGTTCGACGCCGAGGTCCTCAAGACGGACAAGAAGTTCTCCGACCGCCTCTACTTCGTCAACAACCTCATCATGAACACGGCGCTCGCCTCCCGCGCCGTCTGGAACAACCCGATGGGCGGCGCGCTCGAGTGGAACTTCTCGCCCGAGAACGCCATCATCGACTCGACCGGCGCCGTGCGCTGGTACATGCACGCGGACCTCATCCATGATCCCGAGTCGATCTACCGCGCCGGCATCATGATGGGCTTCCAGCAGACTCCCGACGGCGCGCTCTCCTGGGGCTTCGGCCAGCGCTACGTCAAGTACGACATCCTCGGCCGTCAGATCTATGACCGCCGTCTTCCTGCCTCCTACAACGACATCTCGCATTCCGTCGACGTTGCTCAGAACGGCAACACGTTCCTGCGCGTTGCCAGCGCCGACCTCCGCCGCCTTGACGACAAGCGCGTGCGCACCGTCCGAGACGTGATCGTGGAGGTCGACCCCAACGGCAAGGTCGTCGACGAATGGCGTCTCTACGACATTCTCGACCCGTATCGCGACATCGTGATCAAGACGCTCGATCAGGGCGCCGTCTGCCTCAACGTGGACGCCACGAAGTCCGGCCAGACGCTGACGGCCGAGGATCTGGCCAAGCAGGATGCGAGCAACGAGTTCGGCGACCTCGCCGGCGTGGGGCCGGGCCGCAACTGGATTCACGTCAACTCCGTCGACTACGATCCGACCGACGACTCGATCATCATCTCCGCCCGCCACCAGTCCGCCATCATCAAGATCGGTCGCGACAAGAAGGTGAAGTGGATCCTCGGCGCAGCCGAAGGCTGGAAGGATGCGTTCAAGAAGACGATCCTCAAGCCCGTCGACGCGAAGGGCAAGGCGATTCCGTGTGAAAACGGCGTCTGCGAAGGCGACTTCGACTTCTCCTGGACCCAGCACACGGCCTTCCGCATCGACTCCAAGTCGAACAAGAACGTGATCTACGTCTCCGCCTTCGACAACGGCGACGGCCGCGGCCTCGAGCAGCCGGCCCTGGCCGACATGAAGTACACGCGCGGCGTCGTCTACAAGATCGACCAGAAGAAGATGACGGTCGAACAGGTCTACGAAGTGGGCAAGGAATGCGGCCATGCCTGCTACAGCCCGATCACGGGTCTCGCCCGCTACATGGACGACAAGGACACGCTGATGGTCTACTACTCCACGGCCGGCCTCAACATGGAGGACCGCAAGGCAGGCAAGCCGACCAGCATCACGCCGTTCATCACGGAATACAACTGGGGCGAGTCCGAGCCCGCCGTCAAGATCCGTCTCAACGACACGATGGGCTATCAGGCCTTCCCGTTCGATGTGAACGCGCTCTTCCAGGGCAAGTGATCAGGCGCCATTGGTCCGCAAGGTTTGGGTGAAAGGGCAGGGCCGTCCGGCAGAATGTTGTCGGGCGGCCCTGTTCCATTTTCAGGATCCGCGCCGAAACCTTATCTGTCGTCAAGCCGCCTGAAGCACGGAATGCAGTAGTCCTTGCCGCCCAGGCGCCTAGAGCGGCTTTCCATCACGGCCTCGCCGCAGCACGCACAGATGACGCTCGCCATGATGCGGGCGCGGGCGGGTGCGGGATCGGAGACTTCCTCGACGCGGAAGACCTCCTCGAAGGGCGCATTGAGAATGCGCTCGATCATTTCGGCGCGAAGGGCCTCGTGGCGGGCCTTCTGCTCGGGCGTCATCGGAGCGCCCGAGAAGGCGAGGGCCTTGAGGGCGCGGGATTCCTCGGACTCGCTTCGGGTCATGAGGCGGGAGACGTTGACGAGGCGGACGGCGCGGCCGTCGCTTCGACGCCAGAAGGTGAAGGCCACCTTGCCGTAGTCGCGGTAGATGAGATTGCCCTTGCCGAAGGTGCAGCCGACGAGCGCCTGAATCGCGTCGACGGCGCACATGTCGGTTTCGGTCACGCAGACGATCTCCTCGTCAAGCGCCGAGCCCAGATTTTCGAGCACCCAGCCTGCGGCCCTGAGACCGAGCGCGAGGCCGGGACACTTGTGCCCGTGGAAGTCGACGGCGCGTGCAATGAGCGCTTCGCTGAGTCCGTTCATGGTGTTCTCCTATATGAGAAGGTCAAATTACAAGTCATTGTTCGGCCGCCTCGAGAAGCCTTTGTGCGGCTTCGGAGGACGGATGTCTGAAGAATCGTCTGGCGGGCGCGCATTCGACGGCGCGGCCCGCGTCGAGCACGAGCACGCGGTCGGCGGTTCTGCCAGCGACGCCCGCATCGTGCGTGATGAGCACCAGTGTGAGGCCCCGCTCGGTCTGAAGGTCGAGCAGGTGCCTCAGGAGCTTTGCCTGCACGCTCGGGTCGAGCGCGCTCGTGGGCTCGTCCGCAATGAGGACGGCGGGATCCGTGATGAGGGCCCGTGCAAGCGCAAGACGCTGCAGGGCGCCGCCGTTGAGCGAGGTGCGACGCTGCGAGAGAAAGGCGTCGTCGTCGGGGAGGCGCGCTTCGCGCATCACGCGCCTGACGCGCTCGACGACCTCCGCCTTCGGAAGCTCGGGGCGGCTGAGTTCAAGCGGCTCGGCCACGATTTCAAGAAGCGTCATCCTCGGGCTCGTCACAAGCTCCGGATCCTGTTCGACCCAGCCCGTGCCCTGTGCGAGCGCAAGCCTGTCGGCGGGTACGCCGTCGAGGAGGATTTCGCCCGAGTCGGGTGCAATGGCGCCCGCGAGCAGCGCGCCGAGCGTGCTCTTGCCCGCACCGCTCTCGCCCATGATGACGAGCGTCTCGCCCGCCTCGACGGAAAGCGAGACGTCCGAGAGCACTTCGACGCCGCCGAGGCGCTTCGTGAGGCGCCTGGCTTCGATTCGGGTGGCGATGCCGCCCTGCAGGCAGCGCACGAGTCCGTCTCCGACGGGCTTGAGCTCGGGATGGATTTCGAGGCATTCGTCGTTCGCCTGCGGACAGCGGGGCGCGAAGCGGCAGCCGCGGCAGACGGCGTGTGCGGAACCTTCATGGGCGTGCGCGGCATTGCCTGCTGCATGGACGTGGATGCGTCCTGCGGGCGGCTCGCCCTTCATGCCCGTGAGTTCGCGAAGCCCGAAGGCGTCGGGCCACGATCGGGCAAGCCCTCGGGTGGCGGGATGCCGTGGCCGACCGTCAAGCGGCGACTTCGGCATGCGCTCGACGGCTTCGCCGAGATAGAGGACGTGCGTCTCGTCGGCAAGGTTTTCAAGGGCGGCGAGGTCGTGCGTGATGAGAAGAATGCCGCGGCCCTCGTCCCTGAGGCGTCTCACTTGCGCAAGCAGAAGGCGCCTGAAGCCCGGATCCTGCCCGGCAGTGGGTTCGTCGAGGATCACGTACTGCGGGTCCGCCGCAAGCATCACGGCCCAGGCGGCCCTGCGCCGCTGGCCGCCGCTCAGGGCTTCGGGCCGTCTGCGCCAGGCGTCCTCGGGAAGGCCGCAGCGCCTGAGGATGTCACGGGCGGCCTCGAGCGCCTCGCGTGCGTCAAGGCCCTTGTGCAGGACGAGCGTTTCGGCGGCCTGAGCGCCCACGCTCATGAGGGGATGAAGGGCCGAGCCCGCGTTCTGAGGAAGAAGACCGATGCGTGCGCCGCGGATGCGGCTCATGGCGGCGTCGTTCGAAACGGGGAGCGGCAGGCCGTCGAGCGTCACTTCGCCCGAGACGCGGGCTTCGGACGGAAGAAGTCCGGCGAGCGCAAGCGCGGCGGTACTCTTGCCCGAGCCCGATTCGCCCGCCACGGCGGTGATGCGGCCGGGCGTCACCTCGATCGAAAGCTCCGAGAGGGCCTCGACGACGTGAAGCCCCGCAGGCGTACGGGTTTCGTATCGGACGGCGAGATTGCGTGCGGCAAGCGTCACGGTCTTTCTCCTTCAAGCGGGCCCGCGCCCGTTCGGGCGGCGAGCGTCATCGCGCAGAACATCAGGGCAGAGAGGCAGAGTACGGGCGGCAGAAGCCAGCGCAGCCAGACGTCGGGCAGATAGTAGAACTGGAGGGCCTTCGCGATCATGCCTCCGAGCGTGCGGACGGCGGGATCGGAAAGCCCGAGGAATCCGAGCGCGGCCTCCGTGAAGACCGCCCTGCGGAAGATCGAGAGCGCGACCACGGGCACGAGCGGCGCGACAGCGGGCAGAAGATGCCTGCGCATCACGAGAAGTGGTCCCGCGCCGAAGCGCCTCGAGGCGGCGGCCCAGCCCGAATCGGCTTCCGTGAGCGCGGCCGTCAGGATGAATTTCGAGGGCGGCGCCCAGAGAAGCGCGGCAAGAATCAGGGCGTTGATCCAGGCGGGCGGCATGGCCGCGGCGGAAAGCGCAATGAGGGGCAGCACGGGCGGAACGGCGAGAATGACGTCGGCCGTGCGCTCGACCAGACGTCTCGGCCCGCGGGGAAGCGCGGCGCCAAGCAAGCCTGCGAAGAAGGCGAGCGCCGTGCCGGCAGCGGCCGTGAGAAGCCCGAAGGCGCAGGACCTGCGAAGGCCCGCCGAGAGTTCGGACAGAATGTCGGTGCCGCCGTCCGAGGTCCCCAGAGGATGAGAGACGGAGGGTCCCTCGAAGGTCTCGAACGAAATGTCGAACGGATCGGGAAGAAGGTTCAGGGCCGCATCGAGCCACGGAAGACCCAGCAGCAGGGCCAGGAGCAGGATCGCGACTGCGTCCGACGGGGAGCGGATGAGGCGTGAACTCGTCATCGATCCCTCCCGGCGGCGGGTGCGAGCATCATGCAGAAGAGGTCGATTGCGAGGCCCGCGAGCACGACGGCCGCGGCCGAGGCCGTGCAGACGCCGAGCACCAGAGGGGCGTCGCGCATCGCAACCGCCTGAGTGAGCAGGGAGCCGAGCCCCGGATAACTGAAGATCGACTCGACGACGATGAGGCCCGTGAGCATCAGGGCGCCTCGTGCGGCAAAGCGCGTGAGAACGGGCAGGAGCGCCATGCCGGCCGCGTGCACGCGGGCGCGCCGCCTTTCGTCGACGCCCTTGGCGGCGGCCGTGAGCATGAAGGGAGAGTCGAAGGTCTCGAGCATGACGCCGCGCACGACGAGAAAGGTCTGCGGGAGCTGCGTGAGAAGAAGCGTGAGCCAGGGCAGAGCCAGATGCCTCAGAAAGTCGACGGCGCGACCCCAGCCGTCGAGCTCGGCGTAGGCCGTCGAGGCGCCTGCGGCGGGAAGCCAGCCGAGTCCGAGCGCGAAGACGAGAAGCAGGAGAATGCCCGCCGCCATGTCGGGCACGCCCTGAAGGGCGCCTGCAACGGCTGCGAGAAGACGGTCCGTGCGGGTGCCCCTGCGCCTTGCCGACTCGACGCCGAGCACGAGACCCGCAAGCGTGGAGGCGACGCCCGCCGCGCCCGCGAGCCCGAGCGTGTAGGGCAGGGCGTCGGCGACGAGGTTCGCAACGGGAAGGCCGCCCTCGAAGGACATGCCCCAGTTGAGCGTGAGCACGTTGGCGAGGTGCTCGAGGAGTCCCGGGATCCTGAGTTCGGCCGCCGCCTCGAATGCCTCGGCATCGGGTGCAACGTCGGCCGAGGCGTACATGGCCGTGACGGCGTCGCCCGGCAGCAGGTGCACGAGACCCCAGCCCGCCGTCACGAGGACGGCGAGCGTGATGAGGGCCTCGAGGATGCGCAGGAAGGCGCGTCGCATCGAAGGAGCTTCCCCGCCTCAGCGCGCGAGAAGCGCGAGGCGGTTCTGCGGGATCGGAATGCCGCGTCCGCTCACGCCGCCCGGCGTGTAGAACCACTTGATCCCGCAGGACGTGCGGTAGGCGCTCATCGCGACGGGATGGTAGAGCGGAATGCGGGGCAGCTCGTCCGCATGGATTTCCTGAATGCGGCGCACCATCGCCGTGCGGCGTTCGGGATCCGTTTCGGAGATCTGGGCGACGAGGAGGCGGTTGAGCTCGTCGTTCGCGCCGAAGCGCGCGCCGCTCGCATACCCCGCGGCCACGTCGGGACCGAGGTGGTCCGCAAGACTCATTGCGTCCCCCGCCACGCCGCCGTGACCCGAGACCGCGAGGTCGAAGTCCCACTTGACGATGAGGTTGTCGGCGGCCGCCGTCTCGAGGTTGCGTGCCTCGACCGTGAAGCCCGCCTTCTCAAGCTGTACGCGCAGGATCTCGCCGTCTCGGTCGCGCGTCTGATCGCCGCCCGCCGTGATGTTGGAGACGATGAGGCGAAGCTTCAGGAGTTCGCCGTTGCGCTCGAATCGGCCGCTAGCGTTCCTGCGCCAGCCGAGTTCGGCCAGAAGCGCCTCGGCGCGTGCGGGATCGGGCCTGTAGACGGGGAGGTCCTTCGCCGCCATCGGATGGTCGGGCGGAAGGAAGCCCGAAGAAGCCCTGACGGCATGTCCGCGCAGCGACTTCGCGATGAGTTCGTCGACGTCGATCGAAAGCGCGATCGCCTGACGCATGCGCTTGTCGGAGAGGAGCGCCGAGCGGTGGTTGACGAGAAGCTTCTTCATCCAGCCGCCCGCTTCGGTGATGACCGTGCAGCCCGCCTTTTCAGCCTGGGCGCGCATTTCGGGCTTGATGATCGCAAGATCGGCTTCACCCGTCGTGAGCGCGGCAAGCGGCTTTTTGGTCTTCACGTAGATGAGGCGATCGGCCGCGGGACGGCCTGCCCACCAGGCGTCGTTCGCCTCGTAGAGGTAGGTGCCCTTCACCTTGTCGAAGGCCTTGAAGCGGAAGGGACCCGTGCCCGTGAAGGCTGCGGGTTCGACGAATGCCTTCGGATCCTCGACCGTCTCCCAGACGTGCTTCGGAATGATGGGCATCGTGCCCGCCACGACGTCGGGGAACGGCGCGAACGCCTTCTTCATTTTGACGACGAGGGTTTGCGCATCGGGCGCAGAGGCGTCCGCCACGAGTCCGAGCTTCGCCCAGCTGTACGGATGCTTCTTCATGTAGAGGATCGTGAAGGCGCAGTCATCCGCCGTGAGCGGGCGGCCGTCGTGCCACTTGACGCCCTTGCGGATCCTGAAGGTGTAGGAGAGCGTCTTCTCATCCCATGACCACGATTCGGCCAGCGCCGGCACGGGACCGCGCTCGTCCTTCCAGAGGAGCGTCTCGAAGATCCAGCTCATGCGAAGATAGCCCGGGCCTCGCGGATAATGGCGCCACGGCGTGGGCAGCCCCCAGTCGCCCTTGCTGTCGCCGATGCGGATCTCCTTGAGACGCTCGGGCGCCGCGTGTGCGGGCAGCCCCGCCATGCAGGCAAGTCCTGCGCCGAGCTCGATGAGGCGTCGCCTCGTGATGGTCATGGTCATGCGCTTCCTCCATTTGGGGCGGCCCTGGTCCGGCCGTTCCCCTGCATGAGTGTGAAGAAAATCAAATTCATCATACTCGCGCGGGAGTGTGACTTCAATACGCCTTTCGCATCATATGGATTGTGCGGCAGGCTGATCGTACGCCCCCTAAACACCGTTTGTTACACGCGTAGGATCCGCCAAAATCAAGATC
>ERZ838827.298-NODE-298-length-69054-cov-7.354541_pt1 | contig 69054 bp, 62 predicted proteins | sample MGYA00519881_ERZ838827 | MGnify/ENA primary metagenome ERZ838827 (study PRJEB31850, sample SAMEA3708842) | human gut metagenome | biome: human gut; feature: human-associated habitat; material: faeces | place: China | collected 2014 ...
TCATTGCTTTTTTATTGCTTTTCATCATGCAGGATAGGCGAAACATCGGACAGCTTTCTTCTGCTGGTGATAGATACATTGTTTTTATATGTATTAGTTGACGCGAAAGGATGGGGTGCGGCAAATCATTTGGCAGTACGTAAATAATATTATCAGAGGAGGAATGATGATGAAGAAAAGTCAATTGCTGGCAGGGGCAGTACTGCTGGCACTGGCGGGCTGGAATGGAGTTGCGGGAGCAGATGTGTATGAACTGGCGCCGGTGACGGTTACTGCGTCCCGCTATGAAAAGAAAGATGTGAGTGTTGCATCCAGTACGCAGGTGATTTCCGAAGAAGCGTTGCAGATGACAGGGCAGGATAATCTTCAACAGGCGCTCGGTTTCTTAGATAGCGTGAGTTATGTCGGAATGGGGCCGAATGGTTCGGCAATCAGTTCTATGACAAGTAAACTCGTTATGCGCGGTGTGGAAGATGGCACACTTGTTCTTGTAAACGGTACTCCGATAAATTGGCGCGGGAAGTATAATTTAGAAGATATTCCGGTGGACAGTATCAAGAAAGTAGAAGTAGTTCGCGGCGGTGGAGCAGTTCTGTACGGATCTCAGGCGACCGGTGGCGTTATTAATATCATTACGAAAAAGAAACTGAATAATTCTGTTGCGGTGGGGCTCGGCAATTATGGACAGCAAAATTATAAAGTATCAGCAGGGCTCGGGAATTTCTCCATTGCCTATAATTATGGCAAGTGGGGGGATACCGGTCTTATTTCTTCAAGCTGGCCGGGGTCTTTTCGGTCAGGGACGACAGAAATGCGCCACCGTTTCAAAGGGTATGAAAAGCATGATTTGCTTGCCTCATACGCTGTCAGTGACAAAATAGACTTACTGTATAATCACAATGAATCAAAAAATAAGTATGATTATACTTTTCAGCGCGGAAAATTGGAAAATAAATTGGGCGGGAAGATACGCTATGACCGTACTTATGAAAGAGATAAAGACTTTGTCCAATTGAATTTTCATGATATGGATGGCTGGAGCGGGCATTTTTTCTACAATAGAAATATACTGGAAACGAAAGGGACGGATTATTATTCTGCCACCGGAAGTAAGAAGGGATATCCGAAACAGACGAACAGCAAAGAAAGGAATTTGTCGTATGGATATGATTTCCAAAAACTTTGGGAGGGCGAGGTACAGACCTTCCTTTTGGGAACATCTTTTGAGCGAAATGAATATTATAACTATTCAGATGCTAACCGTACAAGAAATATTTTCTCTCTTTTTGCATCCTGGGATAAGAAGTTGTCTGAAAAAGATAATATCATTTTATCGGGACGGGAAACATGGACTACCGGTGCGGCGGAGAATAAGAATTTTCACAATTTTAGCGGCCAGTTCCAGTATCTCCATCATCTGAATGAAGGAGAAAGCCTTTATGCCAGTGTAGGCCAGTCTTTTGTTTTGCCGACATTCAGCGCTATGTACAATAAGGCGAATCGTCCCGGTATCAGCCTTGTGGGAGATCCAAACCTGAAACCGGAAAAAGGGCTACACTATGAATTGGGATGGAAAAAAGAGACAAAGAAGAGGCAGTATAAAGCAGCTTTCTTCGTGACAAGAATTAAAGATAATATTTCTTACTCCAAGGGAACTGGTGCAAATGCAGATAAGTCTTATGCGGCCAATGAAGATTTTAAAAATCATGGAATTGAATTGTCAGTAACGGAAAAGGCAACCGATAACCTGACCTGGCATGCCGGTATAACTTATCAAGACCCAAAAACAAAAGTAAATTCCGAAAAAATTGGTGCAAAAACATATTGGGATCGTGAGTATGGCCGTTTTATGCTTAATGCAGGAGTGTCTTATGAAAAAGATAAATGGAAAATGTCTCTCCATGCAAACTATATGGCAGACCGTGTTCTGAGTCCATCCAATGCTCACTCTTTTGATGAAAAGCCGTATCTTCTTACGGCACTGACCGTAAAATATATGCCGAATGTTAAAAGTGATATTGTTTTGACCGTGAACAATATCTTAGATCGTGATGACAATATTAACCATGGATCCAGTCATTACAGTACGGTACCGACTAATTTCCTCCTGACTTATAATTATAGACTTTAAGGATAGTGAGGATGTTTTTAATGAAGGAGTGTTTATGAAACTCGGGAAACAAAGCAGACGCATTGGTAGTCTTGCGATGGTATTGGCAATGTTATTTTTTTCTTATACGGCGGATGCCCATTCGTTGTGGCTAAATTTTACTGATTACATGCCTGCTGCGTCTGACAGCGGGCAGATAAAGACGAAATTATATATCGGCTGGGGACACCGTTTTCCGGTAGATAGTTTTGTGAAGAGTGAAGATTTTGAAAGCATTATTCTTCGTGATCCGATGGGCAGGGAAAAAGATGTTATTTTGGAAACGACCGGTTTCGCCGCGGCAGATCTCACTCTGGATAAGCCAGGGATTTATACGGTTGCAATAACACGAAAGGCAGCCTTGAATACATCTTATAAGAAAAACGGGAAAACAATAACTGTCAAAGAGGATAAAACAGGGAAAGAAAATATAATTTCCTCAGTTTATTCTCAGCAGTTTGCAAAATCAATTATTTGCGCAGGCGGGAATTTTAGGGATGATATCGGTCATGAGTTTGGGCAGAAACTGGAAATTATCCCTATTACGAACCCTTATGGAATCATAAACAACTGCGGTGGTCTTATGAAAGTAAAGGTTCTTTTTGAAGGGAAACCGATTCCTTTTTTGAAAGTCTGGGGTATGTATGAAGGATATTCATCCGGGGATGCGGCATCGGTCATGGTATCAACAAATAGAGATGGTGAGGCAGAGTTTCGTATAAATCACTGGGGGACTTGGCTGTTACGTACGCGGTATGACCACCCTGCAGCAGGTGAGTTGGCAGATAGAGTGAATGATGAGCATTATTTTTCGTCCATCACTTTCTTTGTACCGTAAGTTAAAAAATTAGAAAATAATAATGGAGGAATTCTGATGAAAAAGAGTCAATTATTAGCTGGCGCAGTGTTGTTTTCTCTGGCGGGCTGGAGTGGAGCTGCGGCAGCAGATCAGGTTTACACGCTGAATCCTGTCGTCATTACGGCGCAGAGGATGGAAACGACAGAAATAGAAACGCCTGCGACGGAGACGGTGGTCACCGCTAAGAAGATTGAGGAAGCCGGTTATAAAAACGCTTTTGATATCATTGAGAGCCAGGTGGGGCTCACCAGTACGGGTTATGGAGATGGTGGGCAGGATTTTGGATTCAGTTCGGGACGTACGGTTATCCGTGGTTATGACAGAGGTACTCTTGTCATGGTAGACGGTATCCCCATGAACCTGAAAAATTACAATTCTCTTGACGGGATTCCTGTGGAGATGATTGAAAAGGTAGAAATCATCAAGGGCGCATCAGGAACTCTGTACGGCAGCGAAGCGATGGGCGGCGTGGTGAATATCATTACGAAGAAACCGGATCAGGCAAAACAGGAAATTACTGTCAAAGGAACCGTGGGAAATTATTATAAAGACTTCGGGGTAACTTATGCAGGCGACCGGTTGCTGGTGAGCCTGTCGAAGGAATATTCCGACGACTATACACGTGCCAATGATTTTCCCCGCGGATCCAGTATTGACTGGTGGATTGGGAAAGGGCAGAAGAACCGTGCTGCTGTTGTCGGTAAACTGACAGATGAATTATCTTTTAATTTCATGTTCCAGGACGGATCGATTACAAGAGGCGGCATCAAGTTGGGGAAAAAGCCGGTAAAGTATGACTATACTTATCAGGACAGGCGTATAACTACAGGCTTGTACTATCATGGGAATGACAATGGAGTGAAGGCGACGCTCGGATACAACTATCGTCAGGTAGACGGCTGGGACCATGAAAAGAATGATCGAATATCTTCATCGGCCGATCTGGAAAGTTATATTGCCGATGTACAGAAAGAATGGAAGCTGGGAGAAAAGGATACTTTAATCACCGGGTACAGTTTCAAACGCGAGGATTATACAAGTCTTGTTAAATCGGCAAATAAGGCGCACCGCACGAACAACGCACTGTATTTGTCGTGGGATCATGCGTTTAACGATCGTTTCAGCACGATTGTTGGTCTGCGCGGAGAAATAATTGATGATCCTTTTGATGACCAGAAAATTATCAATCCCCAGATCCAGACACTGTATAAAATCAATGACACCACATCTTGGTATATCAATGTGGGACGAGCTTTCCAGATGCCTGCTGTTGATGCTTATTTTGGTAACAAGGCTGCTTCCGGCGGGTTGGATCCCGAAAAAGGCTGGACTTATGAAACCGGTGTAAAAAAGCTTATCGGGGATAAGAGCAGTCTGAAGTTTGCCGTGTACCATATGGATTTTGACAACAAGCTCGGTTGGTCTGATAAAGATCCTCTGACCGGGCTGCAGTATGCTATTAATAAAGGGGAATTCAGAAATACCGGCGTGGAAGTAGAATTTGCAAGAATGGTGAATTCCCATTGGGATTATTCTTTGGGACTGGGGTACGGTAATCCGGAAATCAGGGATCCATCGAAAAAGAATCCGGAATGGGAGCAGGATGCAGGCCGTATTGATATAGCTGCTGCGCTTACATACCGCGCGGATAAAGTACGGAGCACGATGACTTTCAAGTATCTCGGTGACCGTGAATGCTACTCCATTTATGGGGATGTACCGTCCCGTATCCGTCTGACATGGAATACGATTTATGACATAACCCCGCGGGATACGGTTTCCCTGACCTTGAACAACCTCCTGGATCACAAGAATTACGCAAACCGTTATGGAAACTTGGAACTCCCGCTTAACTGGAGACTTTCTTATTCCCACAGATTCTAAAAAACGGCAGGCAGGCTGACATGGGATAAAGAGGATAGACAGATGGTGTGGGTTTTCTGTTGACGGAAAGAATTTTTCATGATACGATGACTGCACAATCTAAAGGATAGGGAGAACTGACGGATTCTGTGGAATTGACCACGTGAACTTCCTATTTCGAAAACAAGCCGACCGTCTGGGCAGGGAAACCTACTCAGGCGGTTTTGCGCTTATTGGTTTCCCTTCATTCAGCTAGTAATGGAGGGGATTATATGAAAAGGAATCGTTGGCTTATTGCGCTTGCGGCGGCAGGCATTCATATCTGCATCGGCAGTGTATATGCCTGGAGCGTTCTCACGAAGCCTGTTATGGCGGGAATGGGATTATCTCTTTCGGAAACTACGTGGGCGTTTTCTATTGCCATTTTATTTCTTGGGCTTTCCGCAGGATTTCTTGGCGGTATTGTGGAGCGTCTTGGCCCGCGCAAGTCGGGACTGGTTTCTGCCTGTTTCTTCGCCTCCGCCATGGTGGGGACGGCATTTGCCGTTTATGTAAAGTCGGCGGTGCTTCTGTACCTGTTTTACGGATGTATCGGGGGGATCGGACTGGGAACAGGGTATATCACTCCGGTATCCACGCTGGTGAAGTGGTTTCCTCTGCATCGCGGCTTTGCTACGGGTCTGGCCATTATGGGATTTGGATTTGCCGCTCTTATTGCGGGCCCTGCCATGCAGTACCTTACTGTGACGGTAGGGCTGGCGGAGAATTTCCTTATTCTTGCCGCGGTCTATGCGGCGGTGATGGCGCTTTCTGCATCTTACCTTCGGGCGCCCCGTTCGGGAGAGGTGGTTCCCTGTCTTGAAGATGTATTGAAGGCGGAAATGGAGAAAGGAAAGAAGCGTACTGTCCTCGGCCCGCAGCTTACGCGTAAGGAAGCGATGCGGACATGGAAGTGGTACGCTTTGTGGTGGATTTTCTTTACAAATATTACTTGCGGAATCGGTCTTCTTGCCGTCGTATCTCCTATGGCACAGGATGTGATCGGTATGGCACCGCCGGAAGCGGCATCCTTTGTAGGAATCATCGGCGTCGTGAATGGTGGGGGGCGTATTTTCTGGTCTACTGTTTCTGACTGGATCGGCCGCGGTGTGACATATATGATTTTCTTTGCTTTTGAAGTATTTGCATTTTATCGTCTGTCGGATATAACGGACAGCTTTGCATTCCAGTTTCTTGTGCTTGCCGTTATCAGCTGCTATGGCGGCGGATTTTCCTGTATGCCCGCTTTCCTTTCCGATATTTTTGGTGTCCGCCAGCTGGCGGCTATCCATGGAAGCATTCTTACAGCCTGGGGGATTGCGGGGATAGCAGGACCGGTCATATTGGCACTCATGAAAGAGGCGACCGGCAGTTACAGCGCGACACTCAGTCTTTTTTCGGGAATGCTTGCCCTTGCTTTCCTTATTTCTCTACTCATTCATTGGCAAAATGAAACGGAGCGGAAGAAGTGGAGCGTATCTGCCGGAAATAATTGATTTGTCCGTTTATGAAACAATGACGGCGGCTTTCGTCAGAGTATCCGTTCCGTTCATTTCAATTATAGGTGGTAAGGAGAATAAAATTCCTTATGTACAGTCTTATTTATTGCAGCGTATTTTCTATGATGGTAAAATAAATTTGTATCTTTAACATATGAAAGTCGTAGCGTAACAGCGATGAGCAGTTTGGAAGGGGTAGATCGTATGTTTAGTGTAGCAGCACCGCAGGTGCGGGGGAAAAGCGCGCAGGACAACATTTTTGCGGCAAATAACAGGGCCGTGGCTTTGGCTGATAAAATCGGCAAAGATAAAGTCATTAACGGGACTGTAGGATCCATTCTTGATGAAGACGGAAATTTAGTGGAGCTTGAGGTGGTAAAGGAAGCCTATGCAAGGCTGACACCCCGGCAGATTATCGCGTATGCGCCTATCCAGGGATATGAAAAGTTCCTGGAAAGCTGCATTGACCAGTGCTTCGGAGAGTCCCGACCGGACGGATACATTAATGCCTGTGCGACTCCGGGCGGTACAGGCGCGCTTCATCATGCCATCCATAATTATTCTGCTGATGGGGATGAAGTTTTGATTACCGACTGGCATTGGGGCGCTTATGATTCTTTGATTGACTATCCGAATCGCAAGGTTGCTTCTTTCCAATTCCTTACAGAAGACGGTCATTTCCATGTGGATGCTTTCAGGGAAAAAGTGGAAGATATCCTGTCACGCCAGAAAAATATTGTCATCATTCTTAACGGTGTCGCCAATAATCCCACCGGGTACTGCATGAGTGTGGAAGAGTGGCAGGCGGCTGTGGACGTGCTGAAACATACGGTGGAAGGGAAAGATAAAAATGCGGTGCTTATTCCTGATGTGGCCTATCTGGATTACAGCGGTGAAAAACAGGAATGCCGCCGCTTCTTTAAGGTGTTTGGCGGGCTTCCCAAGAATATTTTAACGATCGTGGCTTATACCCTGTCCAAAGGATTTACCCTTTATGGCCAGCGCCAGGGGGCGATGATCGGCATTACTTCTGATGCTGATGTGGCAAAGGAATTTGTAGACATCAATCAGTATGCCAGCCGCGCAACCTGGTCGAACTGCAACAGTGCCGCCCAGAATGTAATGATTGATATTTGCAGTGATTCCGCAAAGGTGGCAAGGCTGGATGCGGAAAGAAATAAATATTTCAAGCTGATTGGTGAAAGAGCGGCCATCTTCATGGAAGAAGCAAAAGATGCAGGTGTGAAGTTTGTCCCCTATATTTCCGGGTTCTTCATCACGATTCCGCTGGAAGGCGCGCAGAAAGTCTGTGACTGCCTTGAAAAGGACAATGTATTCCTCGTTCCTATGAAGAAAGGAATCCGTCTTGCCGTTTGTTCCGTATCCAAGGAAAAGATGAAGGGGCTTGCGGCGAAACTGGCGGCAGCCATAGAAACAGCGGGCGCAAAGCAGTAAGTTTCGAAGCAATTCAGAAATATATTTGGAAGACGATTCTGCGGCAGATTTGCCTGAGAGAATCGTTTTCCTCTTTACAGGAGGACTCACCATGGAAGACTTATTCGCGGCAGTGAATGCCGTACTTTCTTTCGTTACACCGGTATCCGATTTTTTTTGGGACTTTCCTAAGATGTTCGGCTTTTGGCAAGCAATCCCTCTTTTAGGACAGTTCTCGCTTGCCATTATCGTCCTTGTAGGATCCGGGCTGTATTTCACTTTCCGACTCGGCTTTATACAGATTCAGTGTTTCAGCCGGGGCGTACGTACGCTTATGGACAATCACAGTATCCGTACGGGAATTTCCCCGTTGGCTGCTTTTTGTCTGAGTACGGCCATGCGTGTGGGGCCGGGAAATATTATCGGAGTGACCGGGGCGATTGCTGCCGGCGGCCCGGGGGCGCTTTTCTGGATGTGGGTATCCGCGTTTTTCGGTATGGCGACTGCTTATACGGAAAGTACCCTGGCACAGATATTCAAGGAGAAGCGGGGGAAAGAATTTGTGGGAGGCCTTCCATTCTATGCGCGGTGTCTCTGTGGGAACAAAGTGTGGATCGGCGTGGCACTATCGCTGGTTTATATCGTGTATGCCATGATGTGCCTGCCTGCACAGGGCTTTAATGTCGTGTCTTCCGTCGGAGCCATGGGAAGCATTCTTTCAGGAAGCACTATTCCTGTGCAGTCTGTTTTTTACTACGTGGTGTCCCTTGTTGTCATTGTACTGGTCACGGTCATGGCTTTCGGGGGAATCCGCCGTATTGCTGCGGTCAGCAATAAACTGGTTCCTGTCATGGCGGTGATTTATGTATTAACCGTGGTATCCTTGATCCTGATTAACTTAGATAATGTCCCTTATTTCTTCAGCGCGGTCTTTAAAGGGGCGTTCACTCCTGAAGCTGTTTTCGGGGGAGCTTTCGGTACGGTTCTCATGCAGGGCGTAAAGCGTGGACTTATGTCCAATGAAGCCGGGCAGGGGACTATCACGATGCCTGCGGCTGCGGCGGAAGCAAAACATCCCTGCGAACAGGGAATCATTTCTGCTATCGGTGTATTCCTCGATACGCACGTGATTTGTACGATGACAGGTTTTATCGTCATTATGGCTCATCGGTGGGCAATGGAACCGGAAGCGTGGAAAGCAGCGGGGACATATCCGAAATTCCTTCTTTCTATCGGTTCCATGACACCGGGCGGATTGAATGAGCTCGTTATGATTTTGGTGTCTGTCTGTTTCTGCCTTTTTGCGTACACCTGTGTTATCGGATTTATTACCTTTTCGGAAATTTCTGCAAACCGTATTTCCGATTCCCGTTCCTTTATTCAATTTATTCGCGGGCTGGGCGTTTTTGTTGCTGCCTTTGGCATATTTTGTAATATTGCAGGCTATGACCTGTCCAACTTGTGGGCGTTCTCCGATTTGGGGAATATCATCATTGTATACTGCAATATTCCTATGCTTTATATAGGTTTCCGCTATGTGATGAAAGCAACGAAGAATTATAGGGAATCTGAAAATCCTGTCTTCAATTCTTCTGTAATCGGCATGGAAACAGAATATTGGGATACAGAAAATAAAAACTGAAGCAATATAAAAGGCTGTGCAGCTAAATGCACGGTCTTTTACATTGGATTATTTTGTGGAAATAGGGAAAGTAAATCCTTGGGGGACGGTGTCTCCTTTCTTTAGGATAAGGAAATCTTCATCAAACTGATTTTTGGCAATTTTTTTCAGAATGCCGTATTGCCCTTGTATTTCTTCTACGGTCCCGTTCAATACATGTGCCATTCTCCGGACATATTTCCGGACTGGGGTAAGATCATAACAGCCGGTGTCGATAATGTAAAACTGATTGATGCGGCCGTACAGTTTTTTTATGAATTCCGCAGCGCCTTCTTTGCCCCGTTCCGCTTCCAGTTTATCCAGGTCAAGGGGAGAATTACGGGTAAATTCGAGCCAGCTGTCGGTAAAGAAAACGCCTTCGTAATTTCTTTCCAGCGTGGAGAGAGAGTTGCCGGAAAGAAGAATATCCAGGCAGTCCCGTGTCCGTGGAATCACAATTTCCGCCGTAGTTGCTGTGAGTCCTATTGTACCGCCGCCGCATCCTGATGTGCAGATGACGATGCGATCTACCTGACAGAAACGGTCGATCTTATCCTGTACATAAGTGTGGAGGAACTTGGGGTCTGTATGGACTTCTCTTGGAAGAAAGAAAATAGGGGTGTGATTGTTATTCTCTTTCATGGCGGCAAGCAGCTCTTTTTTTAATGTAGAGCAGGCGAAGATGATTGTATTCATAATTTCCTCCATTATATTTCTTTTCTTATATTGTAATGCAGGGGTAAGGGATTGTTAAATCGGGAAATAAAAAATCCGACCGAAAAAGGTCGGATTTTAAGGTAAAAATTATTTTGAGTACAATTCGACGATGAGCGTTTCGTTGACTTCATCTTTGTAGGGGAGTTCTTCACGCAGCGGTGTGCGGACGAGTGTCGCGGACCAGTTGTCGAAGCTCTTTTCTACATAGGGAAGGTCGAAAGACTTCAGTTCGAGGAAAGCCTGTTTGAACATTTCATTGGTTCTGTAGGCTTCTTTCAGGGTAATCACCTGTCCCGGACGTACCGGATAGGACGGGATATCTACTTTCTTTCCGTCAACGGCGATAAGACCGTGGCTGACCATCTGGCGCGCCTGGCGGATGGAGCGAGCGAAGCCTGCGCGGTATACCAGGTTGTCCAGTCTTGTTTCGAGCAGGGACAGCAGGTTTTCACCAACGACGCCGGACATTCTTCTCGCTTTATCATAATAGCGGTAGAACTGTCTTTCCAATAAGTTGTACAGCGCTTTAACTTTTTGTTTTTCTGCGAGCTGGAGACCGTATTCAGACATCTTCTTCTGACGGGTTTCAGCGGGCTGCCGTTTTAACGCTTTCGGATGGCCGTAAATGTTCATGCCAAAACGTCTGCTGGTCTTAAAACGGAGATTCTTGTTTGTTGCCATTGTGTAAATCACCTCTCTAAAAAAATACAGCTGTGGAGCTGTTGAATAGCTTTATAATTATATCTGAATAAACTCCGGCTGTCAAACCCGTTGAGTTCCTTCGGATAGGATCCAGGCAAATAATTTTTTTCCTCTTGCTGTTTCTTTCTTATGGAGCCCTATAATTTCCGGGGCGAAATCAGGGTATCGATTCATATACTTTTCCATGAAGAGAAAGTAGGAAATATCGTCCTGTGTCCATTTCTCTCCCGCCGTGACGGCGCAGATGCCGGGAGGATAAATCATGGCGCATTCGAGGGCGGTTTTTCCTTTCAGCCGGGAAAGAGGAAGGAGTTTTCTGTTTCCTCTGACGAAGGCTTCCGTGGCTTTTCGCCCGCTGCAGGCCATTTCCCTTCGGCGCCGGGTGAAAATGCTGTTTTCCAGGCGGGAAGCATTCTCTTCTTCAAGGAAGTTTTCTATCTGCCTGCCCAGTTCAGCGACGGTCATGTTGTAATTCCCCGAGAGTTTCGGGAGAATTTCCAAAACGGGACGATGCCAGGCGTTGTTTTCAAAGTCTATTAATGCGGAAACGAGAGCCTCTGCTTTTTCTTCCTGATCTCCCGGCTGGATGAGGAAGAGGAGTGTGTGAAGCCCGCATTTTTCAGGGGTAATATTTCTTTCCTGAAGATAGAGGGAAAGAAGCATGGCAGGGTACGGACGTCCTTTTCTGTTCGTGGTGAGAAGGATTTTGCACGGATCGATCCGTGTGTGGGAAAAGTGTTCTTTTTCATTTCTTTTTTCTCCATACTGCCAGAAGCGCGGGGCGGAAAGAATTTCTTCCGTGGAATATGTTTCCCATGGCCGTCCGTCAATGATACGGGGGAGCAGGGGGGCGATGCTCCGGCAGGATGTAAGGATCTTCTTCCGCAGCTCTACGGCGAAGCGGGCCGCATCCTGCCAAAGAGTGTGCCCGTATTTCCTGTGGAGGAAAGCGTTCATTTCGAGAGCGGAGAAGAAGGGGAAGTAAGGACTGGTGGAAATATTCATGAGGAAGGCGTTGTCTAAGACATCGTCAGGAAGATACCTCTTTTTACCGCGAAGGTGGCTGTCCTTTTTCAATATCTGCGAGGTTTGTGAAAATCCCGCCAGTTGTTTGTGGACAGACTGGGTGACGAGAAGTCCGGGATCTTTATCTGTGAGGACCAGGGTAAGGGGAGACAGGCTTTCAGTCAGGGAAAGGAACTGCTCGTATCCTGCCCATGCGGCATCAAAGAGAATATAGTCGCAGAGGTTTCTTAATTTCATAAGGATGTATTTCGCGTCGGCCATGAAGCCGTCGTAGGTGGCAAGCTGGATGACGGCAAGGCGGTAGGGCCGTCTCTTGTTCTTGCTTTCCGGCACAAGGCGTGCCGCTTCTTTCCGCAGATGCTTTTCGTTAAGGCTGCGTTTGTCGATGCCGGCGATGATTCCGTTTTTCAGCCGCAGGGAGTCCAGGAAGACCGGAACGGCGCCGCATTGGAGGATGGCACCCTGATAAACGGATTTATGATTGTTTCTGTCAAGAAGGACGAGATCGTTTTCAGAAAGAAGCGCCTGGCAGCAAATGCGGTTGGAGACGGAAGTGCCGTGGAGGATAAACCATGCCCGGTCTGCGCCGAAGGTGTCGGCTGCCAGTTTTTCTGCTGCCCCCGCCGCGCCTTCATGGGAAGATGGGTTGCCGGGGTCATTGCCTGAGTCGGACATATCGGCGGCAAACATGGCATTTCCATAGAAGCGGGTAAACGCTTTTCCTTCTTCGGTAAGGTTGTAAAAGGCTCCGCCGTGGTGGCCGGGCGTATCAAAGGGAAATTGTTTTTCTTTTGTGTGGTTCATGAGGGCTTCTGTGAAAGGAGGAAGCCTGCTTTTTATTTTCTTATCCATAGGGATCTCCTTTTTCTGTTCTTCATTATATACTAAATACACGGGGGCGGTTTGTTTGTGAATGTATATCCACTATGATAAGATAGAAATTGGAAAATTGCCGCTGACGGAGGGGTTATGGAAATAACAGGAGGCAGCTACGTAGTGAGTATTCCGGTCTATGAGGGGCCGATGGATCTGCTGCTGCACTTGGTATCGAAAAACAGAATAGAAATCCATGATATTCCCATTCATGAAATTACCGACCAGTACTTGGAGTATTTAAATCAGGCGCAGGTTTTTAATCTGGAGCTGGGGAGCAGTTTTTTCACAATGGCGGCGACACTGCTTCTGATAAAATCAAGAATGCTTCTTCCGAAACGGCGGCAGGAGGAAGAAAGTGAGACGGAGGATCCCCGCCGTGAGCTGGAACGGTCACTGGAAGAATTCAAGCGGATGAAAGAAATCCGCGCCCATATCGAATCGCTCATGCGGGAAGAGGAAGTATACCGTACGAAGGAACCCGCTGAAATACGGAGCGGGTTGTATACAGGAAAGATTTCTCTCCAAAAGTTGTCGGCCGCGTTTTTTGCTCTTTATGAATCGCTGAAGGAAGAGGAGACGACGATCATGGAGCAGGAAGAGGTTTCTCTGGATGAGGAGATGGAGGAACTGCGTTTTACGCTGCGCCGGGGGGAAGCGGTAGGGCTGATGGCATATTTCCGGGGGAAGAAGACAAGACTGCGCCTTGCCGTGTCGCTGATGGCGCTTTTGGAGCTTCTCCGCACGGGGGAAGTTCTGCTCCGTGATACGGTGTCGGGACTTATGATAGAAGGAGGACGGCCATGAGAGGGCTGAGCCGTTTGGCGGCATTGCTGGAAGCATTCCTTTTTGTTAAAGGAAATCCTGTGACTATGGAGGAATTGGTAAGCACGCTTAAAGAAAATCCCGATGAGATTGAAAAAGCGCTTGCCCTGCTGAAAGAAAGATATGGAAAAGATGATTCCGGGATTACGCTCCATGAAACGGGGGCAGGCTGGTCTCTTGCAACGAAGAAGGAATATGATGCATGGCTCACAGAAACGTTGGGGAAGCAGACGCCTCTGTCAGGAGCGGCGCTGGAAACTCTTGCGGTCATTGCCATGAAAGAACCGGTGACACGGGCAGAAATAGAGAAGATCCGCGGCGTTTCGGCAGGACGCATACTGGCGGCGCTTCTTGAAAAAGAGCTGGTGGAAGAACGGGGGCGGCTGGAGGTGCCGGGACGGCCTATCTTGTACGGAACAACCAAACAGTTTCTGAAATGCACGGGACTGTCGAGTGTGAGTGAATTGAAGATGAAATGGGCCCATGCGCCGGATGAAGGAGAGTTGTTTTGAAGGAACGATTACAGAAAATATTGAGCCATGCAGGGGTCTGCTCCCGCCGTAAAGCGGAAGAATTGATTCTGGCAGGCCGTGTCCGTGTAAACGGCAGGGTCGTCAGGGAACTGGGGACGGAGGCGGACGTCTGTACGGATAAAATTGAAGCCTTGGGTGAAATTGTGAAGCCGGAACCGCTCCGCTACTATTTATTCCATAAGCCGGATCGTGTGATTACTTCCGTTTCCGATCCTGCGGGACGAAGAACGGTCATGGATTATTTCCGCCGTGTGCGGGAACGTGTATTTCCCGTGGGAAGACTGGATTACCATTCGGAAGGGCTCCTTTTGGTGACCAATGACGGACAGCTTGATTTTATTCTGACCCATCCCCGCCATGAAGTGCAGAAGGAATATGAAGTGGTAGTTCGCGGGAAGTTTTCTGAAAAACTGGCAAAGAAGATGGAAAAGGGGGTAAAGATTGACAGCGGTGTGACCGCGCCCTGTGAAATCGAAGTGCTCGGCTATGACGCGGAAAAGAATAAAACAAGGCTCCGCATGGTACTCCATGAGGGAAAGAATCGTGAGATCCGCAAGATGATGGAAATCTTCCACTATCCGGTTTTTGAATTGAAGCGTATCAGGTACAGTTTCCTTACGCTGGATGTGAATCGCGGGCAGTACCGCCGTTTGACTGCTGCGGAGGTAAAAAAGCTTTATGAGCTCCACCGGTAAAAAAGTCGCCATTATCGGCGGCGGCGTGGCGGGACTTTTTGCGGCTGTCACAGCAGCCGATCACGGGGCAAAAGTCCTTCTTTTTGAGAAGATGGACAAGGTCGGGCTGAAAATGGGGATCACCGGCAAAGGCCGATGCAATTTGACGAACAACGCGCCTATTATGGATTTCATCGCCATGACACCGGGAAACGGCCGTTTTCTTTTCAGCGCTTATAAGCGGTTTAATAACATGGATTTGCTCTCCCTTTTCCATACATGGGGATTGGAAACAAAGGTGGAGCGGGGAGGGCGCATATTTCCCGCAAGCGATGATGCCCAAGAGGTCCGCCATCTTTTTATGCGCCTTTTACATGAAAAGCAGGTCGATGTCCATTTAAGCGAGCCTGTTTTCCATATACAGACAAAGAAAGGATGCGCTGCCGGCGTGGTAACGGGCAAGGGAACTTATGAAGCGGATGCAGTCATTCTTGCCACCGGCGGCAAATCATATCCCCGTACAGGTTCCACGGGCGATGGTTACCGTTTGGCCGGAGAACTGGGGCATACGGTGACGAAAGTCCGTCCTGCCCTGATTCCTCTTGTTTGCGCAGAACCGTATTGCAGAGAACTGCAGGGACTTTCCCTTAAAAATGTGACTTTGGCGCTGGCAGCAGGGGGAAGAAGGAAATCAGAGGCTTTCGGAGAAATGATTTTTACCCATTTCGGGATCTCCGGCCCCATCGTTTTGACACAGAGCGACGTGGTTACGCTTTGGCTGTCGCAGGGGTATCAGGTGACAGGTTATATTGATCTGAAACCCGCTTTGACGGAAGAAGTTCTGGATCAGCGGATTCTCCGTGATTTGCAAAAGTTCCGTTTGAAACAGATGGGCAATGCTTTGTCGGAGCTGCTTCCCCGCCGTTTGATTGATGCGGTGATGAAGCTGGCAGATATCCCCGCAGAAATTCCTGCGGCGGCGCTGAAAAAAGCACAGCGTATTCATCTGCGGCAGACAATAAAAAAACTGCCTCTCACTATTACAAAGGCAAGACCGATTGAAGAGGCTATTGTAACGGCCGGCGGTATTTCTACAAAAGAAGTTAATTCTTCCACCATGGAATCGAAGATTGTCCGCGGACTTTATCTGGCGGGTGAAGTACTTGATGTGCATGCGTTTACGGGAGGATATAATTTACAGGCCGCCTTTTCTATGGGGCGGATGGCGGCGCTTTCAGCAGCAGGAGATAAGACAGATGCGTAAATTAGCTATTGCGATTGATGGACCGGCGGGGGCAGGAAAGAGCAGTGTTGCCAAAATTCTGGCGGCAAATATGGGGTACGCTTACCTGGATACCGGTGCTATGTACCGTGCGGTGACTTACGAAGTTCTTCGGCGGGAATTGACAGAAGAAAAAGATATCGTCGCACTGGCGGCAGGAATGGACATGACAGTGAAACCGGAAGCCGACGCCATGCATGTGGTTGTCAACGGACATGATGTAACGGATTATATCCGCACGCCTGAGGTTTCGGCGAGGGTGTCTGCCGTTTCCGCTTTGGCGGGCGTCCGCGCCGCCATGGTAGGGATACAGAGGCGCCAGGCTGCAAAAGGCGGGATTGTTTTGGACGGAAGGGATATCGGGACGACAGTGCTTCCTCATGCGGATGTAAAAATATTTCTTACGGCATCCGTTCACACGAGAGCGCTCCGCCGTTTCAAAGAAATGACGGAAAAGAATCCGGGCATGACTTTGGAAGAGGTGGAAAAAGATATCCGGAAAAGGGACTGGCAGGACAGCCATCGTGAAGTATCCCCTTTGAAACAGGCAGAAGATGCGGTCCTTTTGGATAACAGCAGACTTACGCTGGAAGAAACGGCTAAAGCGATTATGGAAATCTGTGAAAAGAAATGGGAAGTAAGGCGGGCAAATGCTTAAAAAGATATTTTACAGCGTGGTGAGAGTGCTTTTCAACGGACTCTTTTTCGGCATTTACGGTCTCCACGTGGAGGGACGGGAAAATATTCCCAAGGAAGGCGCAATTATCGTGGCGCCGAATCATAAAAGCAATTTTGATCCGCCTATCGTTGGCGTGGCGTTTAAAGACCGCATCATCCATTATATGGCCAAAGAAGAGCTCTTTAAGAATCCGATTTTTGGGTACATTCTCCGCCAGTTCGGCACATTTCCCGTAAAAAGAGGCTCCATAGACCGTATGGCGATCCGACGGGCGATTCTGGAACTGAAAGAAGGCAATGCACTTGGTATATTTCCTGAAGGCACACGTATACAAAGGGAAGGACTCGGCCGTTTTCATTCAGGCATGGCGTCCCTTGCCTTCATGAGCGGAGTTTCTATTCTCCCCGTGGCAGTGGTAGGTTCTGTAACTATGCCCCGCAAATGCGGCCCTCTTGCCGTGCTCATCGGGAAACCGATTGAAGTAAAAAGGCAAAGAGCTGATGATGAAGCAGTGGATGCTTTGAATAAAAAAGTCAAAGAGGAAATACAAAAACTAACTGATGAGTATATGGAGAAGATAAATACTAAATAGGTAAAGAACTTTTTTATAGCAGATGGTAGTTTTTAGTTATATGTAAGGGGAAGTTGGAAAAAATATATCAATGAAAATTTATAAAGCAAGAGTGATGGGGTTCTGCTACGGCGTGCGAAAAGCGATGGAAATCGCGGAAAATGCTGCTGTTTCAGGACAGAAGACGGTTACTTTGGGGCCGATTATCCACAATCCCCAGGTCGTGGCAAGGCTTGCGGGGAAAGGGATTTCTCCCGTGACGAGTACTGATGAGATAACCGATGAAACAGTGATTATTCGTTCGCATGGAATAGGGCCTTCGTGTTATAATAACCTCAAGCGCAAAAAATCAGTTTTGCTTGACGCGACTTGTCCTTTTGTGAAGAGGAACCAGGAAATAGCGAAAGGGCTGGCGGCGGAAGGCAAAAAGATTGTGCTTGTCGGTGAAAAGAAGCACCCTGAAATGCTGAGCGTAGCTGAATGGGCGGGTGAAGCGCCGTACATCGTGGAAACGATGGAAGACGTGGAAGCCTTGCCGGACCTGGACGAAGTCCATATTGTTATACAGACTACATTCTCCCTTTCTTTGGCAGACCGCCTGATTACCGCGATCAAACGGAAAGCGGGAAGCGTGAGCGTCCATAAGACGATCTGCAATGCCACGTCGGACAGACAGATGGCGGCAGGAGAGCTGGCACGGAATGTAGATGTGATGATCGTTATAGGCGGCCGCAACAGTGCCAATACCGGCAGATTGGTGGAAGTCTGCCAGGCGGAAGGAGCCGTTACCCATCATATTGAAACGGCGGCGGAACTGAAAAAAGAATGGTTCCACAGTCAATGCAAAGTTGGCATCACCGCCGGTGCATCCACACCGGACTGGATCATAGAGGAGGTATTTTTTATTATGGAAGACATGAATGAAATGCTGGAACAGGAAGAAATGAACCTGGATGTACACAAAGGCAGCGTTGTAGAAGGAAAGGTAGTAGACCTGACCGATGACAAAGCCTGGATCTCTTTCGGATACAAGACCGAAGCCGTACTTCCGCTTCATGAATATTCCTATCCGGAGCCCGCATCCCTTAAAGATGTACTGCAGGTAGGAGACTCGCTTCGTGTGCAGGTTGTAAGCAGTGTGAAAGAAGACAGCACGATTTTTGTTTCCAAGATCAAGGTTGACCGCCTGGCAGACTGGGATGTGGCTAAGGAAGCCTTTGACAAGGGGGAACCGGTTGAATGCGAAGGTATCGAAGCAATCAAAGTCGGCCTGCTTGTACAGCTTAAATCCCTGCGCGGCTTTATCCCGCTTTCCCAGGGGGATCTCCGTTTCGTTCATTCTCTGCAGAGCCTTGTCGGACAGAAATTTAAAGCCAAGATTCTGGAAGTGGATCCTACAAAGAACCGCCTCGTCCTTTCCCGTAAAGCCGTTCTTGAAGAACAGCGCACGGGTGAGCTGGATGTCATTGAACAGGCTTATGAAAACGGCGAAGTGCTGAAAGGTACCGTGAAGAAAATTATGCCTTATGGCGCGTTTGTTGCGCTGAACGGTATTGAAGGCCTGCTTCATATTTCCGATGTGTCCTGGAGAAAGATTTCCAAGGTGGAAGATGTTCTCCAGCCGGAACAGGTGATTGACGTTAAGATTAAGTCTTTTGACAGAGAAAAGCAGAGAATTTCTTTCAGTCATAAGGACTGCCTTCCGAATCCATGGGAAACTGCTGTCAAAGACCATGAAGTGGATGATATAGTCGGTGCAAGAGTGGTAAAAATCCTTGAATTCGGCGTTATTGTAGAACTGGAAGACGGTCTTACCGGCCTGCTCCACATCAATGAGATGACACAGGATCATAACAAGAAACCGGGCGATATCTGCCGGGTTGGCGATGATCTGACTGTCCGTATCATCGGCATAGATGAAGCCCGCAAGAGAATCAGCTTTTCTCTGGTAGAAGCTCCGGTTCATGAAGAGGCGGAAGTTGAAGCGGAAACAGAAGAAAAAGTTGAAGAATAACTGATGTAAAACCAATAAGACCCTGAGAGGAATTTCCCCGGGGTCTTTTTTACTGCGGAAAATAGGCAGAAACTGAAAATATAAACCTTACTGAACATATGCCGTTGACATATAAAGGATGGCTGTTTATAATAAAACATAAATTGTAAAGCGAGGTCATTATGAATAACAGTAATATCCGTATGCAAGTGCTTTGTGCACTGTTTGCCGCCTTTTGCGCCGTGTGTTCCCAACTGACGATACCGATCCAGCCGGTACCGATTACGCTGGGAACCTTTGCCGTTTTACTGGCGGGAGGATTCCTTGGATCCAGGTATGGACTGATGAGTATTGTTATTTACCTTCTTCTCGGCGCGGCGGGAGTCCCCGTTTTTTCCATGATGCGTTCCGGTGTTTCCGTTATAGCGGGACCTGCAGGCGGATTCATTATCGGTTTTGCGGTGATGGCTTTTGTTACCGGACTGATTTCCGAGAAATATGGATATAGTTTTAAAACAATGCTGATTGCCTCCATATGCGGTACCCTGGGCTGTTATATTTTGGGAATCGGCTGGTTCATATTTCTTACCGGTACAGGCGTATGGTCAGCATTTTTGCTCTGTATGTTCCCATTTCTTCCGGGAGATCTGGCAAAAATTCTGCTGGCTTCTTTCCTGGTCAGTAAATATAGAGGCCGTTTGATTCAGGGATAGTAAGATTTATATAAAGGCAGGAAGTCCTGCTTTTATATTTTTTAAAAAAATAAATCGAAATATTTGCATAAATCGATAAAGTAAGATATAATGAAATCACAGAAATTTTAACCGCTTCCGATGGAGGAAACTGCAGGAGGCTGTTGTATATGAAAAGGAGTTTATTATGGCTTTTGTATTACCGGACTTGCCCTATGCGTTTGACGCTTTAGAACCGATTATTGACGCAAAAACGATGGAAATCCATCATGGCAGGCATCATGCGGCTTATGTGGCAAATTTAAACAAAGCAGTGGAAAATTATCCGGAATGGGCGGAAAAGTCCATTGAAGATGTTATCATTCATCTGAATGAGGTGCCGGAAGCGATTCGCACGGCTGTCCGTAATAATGGGGGCGGCCATTACAATCACAGCCTTTTCTGGAAGATGATGGCACCTGTCGGGCAGACAAAACCGTCCGCTTTTCTTTTGGCAAAGATCGATGAGTCTTTCGGCTCTTTTGATGAATTTAAGAAGCAGTTTGCAGCAGCTGCCACAAGCCGTTTCGGCAGCGGCTGGGCATGGCTCGTGGCAGATGGCGGCAAACTTGATGTCCTATCCACGGCCAATCAGGACTGCCCGCTGGAGGACGGCAAGAAACCGATTCTCTGCCTTGATGTGTGGGAACATGCCTATTACTTGAAATATCAGAACCGCCGCGCCGATTATGCGGAGAACTTCTTTCAGGTTGTCAACTGGGACTTCGTGGAAGAGCTTTTGGGAAAAGCATAATTTACCGGATCAAAAAAAGAACTTCCTTCAGGGAGGTTCTTTTTCGTGGATCCATGACAGAAATATTTCATTTGGAAAAAATAAAAGTCTGAAAAGGAGAACTTCTCAGACTTGAATCACTGGAGCCGACAACAGGATTTGAACCTGCGACCTACGCATTACGAATGCGCCGCTCTACCAGCTGAGCTATATCGGCATTGACAAGTTATATTCTACTTACAGGAAGAGAATTTGTCAATATAAAAGGAATATAAACCGCTTATTTCTTTTTGCTGACCAGGAAACCGGTGCCCTGCTGGTTTGCCATAATGACGATGTCGCTGATTTGGACATGCTTCGGGCGGTTCACCGCAAAGACGATTATATCGGCTATATCTTCCGCCTGAAGGGCATCGATACCTTCATAAACGGCAGCAGCTCTTTCCTTATCGCCATGGAAACGGACTTCGCTGAATGGCGTTTCCACGATACCCGGCTGGATGGTAGTGACTTTGATGTCGCTGTCTATGACTTCGATACGGATGCCGTCACTGAAAGTTTTTACTGCGGCTTTGGTAGAACAGTAGACCGCGGCTCCGGCGTAAGCGTAGAGTCCCGCCGTGGAACCGAGGTTTATGATATGCCCCGTGTTCCGCTTGAGCATAGCGGGAAGGAAGGCACGGGTCACAAGGAAGAGTCCTTTGATGTTTGTGTCGATGGTTTGGATGATATCATCGACATCGTTGCTGCTGTACGGTTCGAGACCTCTGGCAAGTCCTGCGTCATTTACGAGGACATCGGGTGTGCCCGTTTCGGAAAGGCAGCGGCCGGCAGTGTTTTGTACGGCATCCCGATCTCTTACATCGAGGGGATACGGCGTGACTTTGACTCCATAATCTTTTTCAAAGCCGTTCTTGATGGCATAAAGTTTTTCCTCGTTTCTTGCGGCAAGAGCCAAATCATAGCCGTTTTCTGCAAGTGCTTTGGCGGTAGCCAGTCCGATGCCGCTGGTCGCCCCTGTGATAAATGCAAGTTTATTCATACTGCCTCCTTCAATTGTTTTTCTTTATTATACTATGTTTTGCGCCGGGGGATAAATTCTTTTACAATAGGGGCAGGAGGCATTTATGAAAGAAATAGGATATGCGTTATTGGCTGTGTTATTAATGGCGGGATGCGGGTTGGACAGCGGGGAGAAAAAAACGCCTGCTGCAGAAGATATTCCGGCGGCACAGGAAATAAAAGTCCATGAGATCCCAGAGGCATCAGAGGCACTGTACCACAAAGCGGCACAGGCTTATGGGAAAGGACATCGTACAGAGGCGCTTCGTTTGGCTAATCAGGCAATTAATGAGGATGGAGAAAATTATAAGGCGCTTTCTCTCAAGGGAATTATTCTTGCCTTCGATATTTCTCCTGACGAAGGGATTCCTTTTATTGAAAAGGCGCTTTCCATTTCACCTTCCTATGTACAGGCTGATTATGACATGGCCGTTGCTCAAAAGTTAGGCAGGCATTATGATGCGTCTATCGTGCATTTTCAAAAAGTACTGAAAGCGGATCCGCAGAATACATGGTCTTACTATGGGATTGCCACGAATTTTGCGGATAAGAAGGACAGGAAGCAGGCATTGGATTACCTGGAGAAAGCGGTTCTCCTTGGAGGACAGGATGTCGTTTCCGCGGCTTCTGTGCAGGATCACTTTGCTTTCCTCCGTGAGGATGCGGAGTTTAAGAGAATATTGCAGCTGAAGCAGGAATAAAAAAACAAAATGCCGACCGACAGTGGTGGGGCATTTTGTTTTTCAGCTGTCATTCTTTAAATGCTTCGGCCAGCTGACCCAGCCCTTTTTCTAAGATGGATTTCGGGCAGGCGATATTGAAGCGGAAAAATTTATTTCCTTCCGGGCCGAACATGGAGCCCATGTCGAGCCAGAGTTTTGCGTCATAAAGAAGTTTATTTTCCAATTCTTTATCGGTGATGTCATACGCGTTGCAGTCGATCCAGAGAAGATAAGTCCCTTCCGGCTCGATGAGTTTCATTTTTGGCAATTTGTCGGCAAGGAATTTTTTAGTAAAAGCAAGATTGTTTTCGATGTATTCCCAGACGGCGGCAAGCCATTCTTCCCCGCCGCGGTAGGCAGCCTCAGCTGCAATGATACCCATGACATTCGGGCGTTCATAGCCGAAAGAATCAAGGACGGCTTTAAATTTATTTCTGATGGACTCATTGGGAATAAGGATGTTTGATGTCTGGAGTCCTGCGATATTAAAAGTTTTACTGGGGGCGGTGCAGGTGACAGACCTGTCCACTGCGTCTTTACTGACAGAGGCAAAGGGGATATGTTTGTGCCCTTTAAAGACGAAGTCGGCATGGATTTCGTCACAAATGACAGCGATATTGTACTTTCTGCAGATTTCCGCATAGGTACGCAGCTCCTCTTTCGACCACACACGGCCCACGGGGTTGTGGGGGGAGCAGAGGACAGCCGCCTTTACCTTGTGGGTTTTAATTTTTTCTTCCAGATCGGCAAAATCAATTTCATAATGACCGTCTTTAAGAATAAGGGGGCTGTTAATGAGTTTTCTGTTATTCTGTGTGATGGCGGCATGAAAAGGATGGTAAACAGGCTGATTGATGAGGACGGCGTCATTTTCTTCTGTCAGAGCCTTTACGGCGATGTTGATGGCGGGAACGACGCCGGGAGTTTTTATGAGCCATTCCGGGCGGATATCCCAGTTGAAATGTTTTTTCTCCCAGCCGGCGAGCGCCCGGAAATAAGAAACGCCTGTGTCAGAGTACCCGTAAATACCATGCTCCACGCGGTCACGAAGAGCATCGGTGATGCAGTCCGCCACTTTAAAATCCATGTCGGCGATCCAAAAGGGGAGTGTATCTTCAGGGACGCCGTATTCTCCAGCGAAATCGTATTTAAGGCAGGACGTATTTTTTCTGTCGATGACGGTATCAAAATCAAATCGTTCCATAAAGTTCTCCTTTCATGAGAATCCATGCCCTTATGATAGCATGAACGGTTCTTTTACGAACAGTTCCATGAAAGGAAATATAGAAAGGCAAATGAAAACCGGGCAGCCCATGGTCAGCAGGCAGCCCGGTTTTGTGCATTATTTCTTTATTTCCCCGCCTTCCACGACAAGATCGTCGGGATTGACGGCACTGCCGTAAACGGGAGCCAATGTGGCTTCGTAATTTTTGTGGAAAAAGTTTTCTGCGCCTAATTTTTTGATTTCATCATTGATATAGGCGAGGAGTTCTTTATTTCCTTTCTGTACGGCAGGAGCGATGGTGTCCAGGTCGCCAAGGGAAGTGATGCCTACCTTGAAGTCCGGATTTTTCATTGCCCAGGCAAGAACTTCCGTATTGTCCGTGGAGAAGGCTGCGCCTCTGCCGTCGAGGAGGGCGTTGAAGGTTTCTGTGTACTGGTCAAATTTCAGAAGTTTTACTTCAGGGTGGTGCTTGGCAAAATAGGTTTCCGCTGTCGTTCCTTTGGCGACGATGAGCAGCTTGTCTTTCAGCTGGTCAATGGATGTAATGTTGTCTTTTGCCGGAGAAACAACGCCGAGGGCGACTTTCATGTAAGGCAGGGCGAAGTCCACCTGCTCCGCTCTTTCCTTAGTGACAGTGAAATTGGCGAGGACGATATCTACTTTTCCCGTTTTCGCGTATTCCACACGGTTCGCCGGTTCAAGGGAGATATATTCCGCTTTTACGCCCAGGTCTTTGGCGAGGCGTTCGGCAAAGTATACATCATATCCCTGATAATTTCCGTCCTTGTCAATATAGCCGAAAGGCGCTTTGTCACTGAATACGCCGATGATCAGCTTTCCACTCTGCTTAATGTCCGCGATGGAACGGAAAGAGGCTTTCGGCGCAGCCTGTTTATCATTGGAATTTTTGCTTCCGCAGCCGGCGGCAAAGGCCATGGTACATACGAGCGTAATGGCGGTGAGGATGTACGATAGTTTCTTTAACATGGGGATCCCTTCTTTCTACTGGCTTCTTTCATATCTGAATGAATGTAAAAACTGTTTCGTCCGTTCCCGTTTCGGGTGATCAAAGAGTTCAGACGGAGTTCCTTCTTCTTCGATGACACCCTGATCAAAAAAGAGGATACGGTCTGCCACGGCACGGGCAAATTGCATTTCATGGCTTACAATGAGCATGGTCATGCCTTCTTTTGCCAGCTCCATGATGACGTCTAAGACTTCCCGCACCATTTCAGGGTCAAGGGAAGCGGTGACTTCATCGAAAAGCATGATTTCCGGCTTCATGATGAGAGCGCGTATCATGGCGATGCGCTGTTTCTGCCCGCCTGATAATTCTCCGGGACGGGCATTTTCTTTGTCTTCCAGTCCGATTCGTTTCAGCAGCTGCCTTGCTTCGGCGGTGACTTCTTCTTTCTTCCGTTTCTGCACTTCCGTGGGGGCAAGGATGATATTCTCCAGAACGGTCATGTGAGGGAAAAGGTCATAGCTTTGGAAGACCATGCCGATACGCTGGCAGATGGCGGCTCTTGAGACGGAGCCGTCGGAAATATTCTGCCCGTCCAGTTCCACTTTTCCTCCCGAAAGCGGCTCAAGGCCGTTGATACACCGCAGGAAAGTGGATTTGCCGCAGCCTGACGGTCCGATAATCACGACGACTTCACTTTTCTTTACATCAAGAGAGATGTCTTTCAAGATAAATTGTTCTCCAAATTTTTTACTGAGATGCTCTGTGTGGAGCAGGATGTTTTCTGGCATATCAGTCTGTCCATTTCTTTTCCAAATATGCCACCATTCGGGAAAGCGGATAGCAGGCGAGGAAGTAAAGGAAAAATATTGCGGCGTAGATCCAAAGTGCCGCGTCGGGAGCGGTGTATCTATTTGCTTCAATGATTTGCTGGCCTGTTTTCAGCATTTCCACGACACCGATGAGGACGACGAGAGAAGTGGTCTTAATGATCCGCGTAAACAGGTTGATCGCCGGCGGAAGCAAGCGTCGGAGCGACTGGGGGATAATGATGAAGCGGTACATCTGCCGGCGGGAAAGCCCTAAGGCTTCCGCGCTTTCGTACTGGCTCTTAGGGATAGAGATGAGCGCGCCTCTGACAAGGTCGCCCATTTCCGCTGCTCCCCATAAGATGAAAACGATGACAGAAGCGGTAAATCCGGACAGGCTGATACCAAATGCTCGCGTGATGCCGAAATAGGCGATGAAGAGAAGGACAAGCTGCGGCATGATGCGGATAAACTCCAGGTAGAAGCGGGAAATAAGTTTTGCCGCTCTGTTTTGGAGTGTCATGAAAAGACCGGTGAAAAGGCCGAAAATCACGGAACCGATTACGGAAAGAAGCGATATTTCCACGGTCGTCCACAATCCTGAAAGAAGGCGCAAACCGTTGCTGCCCTCAAGCAGGATCCGTATCCCTGTATGGTCCATGATGGAGCCTCCTTTCCAGTAATGACGCTCCCGCCGAAATAGGGAGAAGGATGATGAGGTAAGAAATAACGAGCATCCAGAGAGTTTCATCGGTCTTATAGTAAAGCCCGATGAGGTCTTTGGCGATGTACATCAGGTCAGGCACTGCGCAGACGCTGAAAACAGAGGTCTCTTTGATAAGAAATAAGACGTTTGCGCAGAGAGGCGGAAGGGAAACGGTAAAAGCCTGCGGGAGAACTACGAAACGGAAAATCTGATGCTCCGTAAGGCCGAGGGCGGCTGCCGATTCATATTGAGAGACGGACACAGACTCAATCCCGCTTCGGAGGGCTTCCGCCATGTAGCTTCCGCCAAGGAAAGTGAGCCCTACAGCGGCGCAGGTTTCACCGGAAATATGTACGCCTGCCTTCGGAAGGCCGAAGTAGAGGAAAAAAAGCTGGACCAGAAGAGGTGTATTCCTTGACAGTTCCACATACGCCGTGGAAAGGGGAAGAAGAAAAGGGATTTTCCTGTATCGGATCACACTGATGACAAGTCCCGCAAGAAAAGAAAGAAAAATACCGGCTGCGCCGATGCCAAGTGTCGTCCATGCCGCCTTTGCGAAAAGGGGAGCGTATTTCATCATAAAATCAATATCCAAGATAAGCTCCTTTAGAATGGCGCCGCCTTTTCTTTTTGGCGGCAATCTGATGGAAATATCCAAAATAAAAACGGGAAGCCTGCGCTTCCCGCTGATCCGTTCCTGCCATTCAGTTAATCATATCATTGGCAGAAAGTGTATAAAAAGGAGCGCACGCAAAACGGACATGACAGCAACATGCCATGTTACAACAAATCACCATTGCACGTGCCTGATAGTCCATCGTGGTACTTCCTTTCCGCATTTCTGCTCAATTTAAAGTCATGGTAGCATGATAAATTTGAAATGTCAAACTAATGTTTGAAAAAACTGAAATGCTTACTGCACATTACATGTTTTCATAGAAAAAATGTCTCCGGTCTGTCATAATAAAAACAGTAAGCTAAAGGAGGAATGACTATGGAATTTAATGAAGTGCTCGCTTTGCGGAAATCTGTCCGCCGCTATACAAAGGAAATCGTTTCACAGGAAGATGAAAAAGCCATGCTTGACGCAGCCATGGCTTCATCCGTGGGAAAACATAATGACGGCGGATACAATCTTGTCGTAGTAAGGGACAGGGAAATACTTGACCTTATTGCAAAAGAAGAAAAGGAAGAAACCGGAGGCGGGGATCCGCTTTTTGGTGCGCCCCTGCTGTTTCTGATTTGCCGCACGAAGGAAGCGGTGGATTATCTCATGCGGTATGACGCTGGAATCATTGCGGAGCATATCCATCTTAAAGCGGCGGAATTGGGGCTGGGATCTGTTATTCTCTTTGGCTTTATCCGTCATTTAGGTGAAAACGCGGAATATATCAAAAAGATGAATTTGCTGGAAGGCGTTTACCCGCTTCTGGGAGTTGCTGTCGGACATGGTCCGGGAAGTGCGGTGAAACGGAAAGATGACAGACATTTCAAGGTACTTCGTATGGAATAATTGATTTTCTGTTGACAGAATGGAATATTGATGGTAGAGTAAGGGACAACTTAAGGCAATGAAGAAAAGAGTAGGCAGTCCGAATACGGCAAAGCGAGTCCGGAGAGTGTAAGCGGATACGGATAAGGTGCTGAAGTGCATTTCTGAGTCCGGCGGATTGAACGAGCAGTAGATCTTTCCGGGTACTCCCGATACAGAGTCAGGGTATAGAGGATTTTTCCCGGTACCCGATGAGGTGTATGTGGTGACATATGCACAAAATTAGGTGGAATCACGGGTCTCTCGTCCTATATGGGCGGGAGATTTTTTGTTTACAGAAAGGATGATGAAGATGGGCAGATTGATCGCCAGAGAACTGGACAATATGAAATGGGGATTTTACAGCTGTCTCCTCTTTATCGGAATTTCTTCGCCCGCGTTTCATCAGTTTTATAAAAAATAGTAATGCAATTGTATTTAAAGGAGGATCACATCATGAGAAGAAGTCTGAAAATTATTTCCGCATTAGCGGCTTCCGCTATGATTATCGGAGCCTTCACCGGCTGCGGCGGTGAAAAGAAAGACGCGCCGAAAGCGGCGGATGCGGGAAATAAAACAGCAGTGAAATTAGTCGTATCCAGCACGGAGCGGCCGATTGCCTGGCAGGATGAAGATGGAAAAATCCAGGGATTTGAATATGATATATGGCAGGAAGTGAACAAGAATCTGAAAGATTATACGCTGGATATTAAAGCGGTGCCGCCTGAAACGCAGGACGTCATGATGGAATCGGGCGATGCGAAAGTCGCTTCCGGCGGTTACTACAGGACACCCCGCCGCGAAAAGGACTATATCGTTCCGAATACGCCCATAGGCGCAAGTTCCGTCATGATTTATGTACTGAAAGAGAATCAGAATAAATTTTCCGATCTGGAAGATGCGGTAAAGAATGGCAAACAGGTACCGAATACACCGAACGGCGGCATTTATAAGGTTCTCACCGACTGGAACGCTGCCCATGACAATATCATGAAAGAAGTACCAATTCAGGACGGGCTTACCGTGGCGGATCGCCTGCAGTCCCTCAAGACCGGCCAGTATGATTTCATGGTATACCCGGATAACTTCGGTGTGGAAGAAACAGCAAAAGCGATGGGGATTGAAATTGTGACAGTAGGCAAGCCGATTAAAGTCAATGAAATCGTTGTTATTGTCAATAAGAAAGAAGAAAAACTGGCAGCGGAAATTGACGCGGCGCTGAAAAAACTTACTGATGACGGTACGATTGCCAAACTGTCGGAAAAGTGGTACCACAGAAATCTTCTGGACAATCTGAAAGAATTGAAGAAATAAGGAACGGAGTTTATAAGCTGGAAGCCGTTACCGCGATACAAAAGCCGGTAAGATGTCAACAGAGTAACAGATTCTTCGCTTAGTGTCACATTGCCGCTTCCCTGCTTTCCCATAAGGCATTCTTGCCTCCGCTCAGAATGACGATTGGAGGAAAAAGCGTCATAATGAGGGAAACGTTAATCGTCATCCGAAGCGAATGTGAAGGATCTGCTACTATGGTGAGGGAATCGGTAAGATATCATCAGGGTGACAGATTCTTCGCTTAGTGTCACATTGCCGCTTTCCTGTTTTCCCATAAGGCATTCTTGCGTCTGCTCCGAACGACATTGAGGGCGTAAAAAGGAACGGCAGATCCGATTGATAAGGGGCTGCCGTTTTTGCGCGGTGTAAAAAAAGTATAAAGAGTATTTCATTAGAGCGGGAGAAATGGAATTTACCCGTTGGGCAATTATGATAATATAATACATAACTGCAAACAATTTATGACAGCAAAGGAATAGGCATGGAATATCCACGGATTGGAAATATACAGCTGGACGGGTTTGCCCTGCTTGCCCCCATGGCAGGGGTGAGTGACCTGGCGTATCGTGTCATTGCCCGCAAGATGGGCGCTGCCCTTACAACGGCGGAAATGGTGAGCGCGAAAGGGCTTTATTATCATAATGAGAAAACGAAGGATATGCTGAAGATTGCGGAAGAAGAACATCCCGTATCTCTTCAGCTTTTTGGCAGCGATCCCGCTGTTATGGCACTTGGAGCGAAAGTGATGGAAAAGGCCGGCGCTGATATAGTGGATATCAATATGGGGTGTCCCATGCAAAAGGTCGTAAAGAATGGCGACGGTTCAGCATTGATGAAAAATGTGACGCTGGCAGCGGAGATTATTTCAGCGGTAACGGCAGCGGTGAAGATTCCTGTTACCGTAAAAATGCGTCTGGGCTGGTCGCGGGATACGATCAATGCCGTAGAACTGGCAATGGCAGCGGAATCAGCAGGAGCGGCGGCCATTACTGTTCATGGACGGACACGGGAAGATTTTTATATGGGAACGGCAGACTGGAGAGAAATCAAAAAGGTTGTGGATGCCGTCCGTATTCCTGTTATCGGAAACGGGGATGTGGGGGACGGCCCTGCGGCAAAGGCACTGATGGAGGAAACCGGATGTGCGGCAGTTGCCATCGGCCGTGCGGCATGGGGAAACCCCTGGGTTTTCGGGGCGGTGAATACATATCTGGAAACAGGAGAGATTCTTCCCGGGCCGAGCTGGGAAGAACGCCTTGCCATGGCAAGGAAACATCTGCATGGATTGTGCGTTGAGAAAGGGGAAAGAATCGCGGTCCGGGAAATGCGGGCTCATGCGAGCCGATATTTCTATGGTCTTCCTAAGGCGACCGTACTCCGCCGAGAGATTATGAAAGCACTTACGGAGGAAGAATTCGGACGGATCCTTACCGGGTATGAAATGGAATTGGGGCTGGAGGAACCGGAAGCGTAGCAAGGAGGCGGAATGACAGTCAGAAAGAATTCATCAGCCATGGTTTTTATCTGCCTGATGGGGGTAGTGAGTTTATTTGCTGATATGACGCAGGAAGGGGCACGTGGGATCTTTGGCGCGTACCTGGGGATGATGGGGGCATCTGCGGCAATGGTGGGATGTATATCGGGAGCCGGCGAGCTCGTAGGATACGGACTTCGGTTTGTGACCGGTATCATTGCAAGCCGCAGCGGGAAATATTGGTTTATGACTGTTGGCGGGTATGCGCTGGCAGTACTTGCCATCCCCTGTCTTGCTTTTGTACCTGATGGGAATTGGATGATGGCAGCATGCTTTATCATTTTGGGGCGGGTGGGGAAAGCGATACGGCAGCCTGCCAAGAGCACGCTTCTTTCTTATGCCGCATCCCAGGAAGGACTCGGGAAAAGTTTTGCCATTCAGGAGTTTTTAGATCAGCTTGGCGCGTTCCTGGGGCCGGTGTTGATTTTCTGGGTGTTGTCTTATTATGGAAGCCAGGGGATGGAAACAGCTTATGGGAAAAGTTTTTTATTCCTCGGCATACCGGCATTTCTTTGCATAGCAGCAGTTATTTTAGCTAAAATAAAATTCCCCGATCCTGAAAAATTTGAGCCGGAAGTTAAAGAAACCAAAGAGGCACATCTTGGTTTCCGTTTTAAAATTTACATGGTGGGAACCGCTTTATTTGCCTTCGGTTTTATTGATTTTCCGATAGTGGCACTGCACGCGGTGAAATCAGGGCTGGCAGGGAAAGCGGAAATTTCCCTGCTGTATGCGGCAGCTATGGCGGCGGATGCGTTTTCCGCTTTGTTCTTCGGCTGGCTTTATGATAAGTACGGTACCGTATCTCTCGCATGGTCTACATTGCTGTCGATGCCTTTTGTGTTTTTTATCTTTATGGCATCGTCTTCCTACTGGCTGTATGCCGGCGTTCTTCTTTGGGGCATAGGTATGGGGGCGCAGGAGTCTACACTGAAAGCGGCCGTGGCTGCTATCGTACCTAAACATGAAAGAGCGGTGGGGTATGGGATTTTTGAAACAGGATTTGGTGTATCCTGGTTTATTGGAAGTTTTCTTTTAGGAATTTTATATGATGCTTCTATTTTATGGATGGCGGCAATATCGGCGCTTATGCAGGCAGCGGCAGTGCCGTTCTTTTTCCTGACAGGAAGACAAAAGCATAGATTAGAAGTATGAATTATTAAAGAATAAAAAAACTGTATAAGCTGATGGTAAGAAAATAATTATAATAAAAAATCCTTATAAAATCAGTAATTTATCAGATTAACTTTCATTGACAAGGCAATATGGAAATATTAAAATATGTAAAGATACAGTCACAATCTATTGTAAGCGGAACCCGTGTGGTTATGGCGGGCTTTTCTTATTAAAGGAGGAAAAATGGGCAGGTTTCTTGATTCCGGTTGCGTTTTGGACAAACGGGAAGAGAATGCCTTTTTTATTTATGACTGTCATTTTAGTATTGTGCAATAGGCTCACTGCTTGTTATGGGAAGCAGGGGGCTTTTATTTTTGTTCAAGGAGGGAACTATGCATGTAGGTATTGTCATGGGCAGTGATTCCGATCTGCCGGTCATGAAGAAAGCCGCAGAAGTTTTAAGCGGTTTCGGCGTGACATATGATATGGCGATCGCATCTGCCCATCGTACACCTAAGAAGCTGGAAGAATTTATTCTGGCACAGGAAGAAAAAGGGGCAGTCTGCTTTATTGCCGGCGCGGGTATGGCGGCAGCGCTTCCCGGCGTAGTGGCTTCTATGACACTTCGTCCTGTTATCGGTGTACCGTTGTCAGGAGCCAGGCTGGACGGCATGGATGCTTTATTTTCCATTGTCCAGATGCCGTCGGGGATTCCTGTGGCGACAGTGGCGATTGACGGCGCTAAAAATGCGGCGTACCTGGCAGTGGAAATCGGCGCGGCAGCAGACAGAGATCTTTATAAAAAATATAAAGAATACCGTGAAGAAATGGCTGCTGAAATTTATCGTAAAGATGAAAAGTTACAGAATGAATTGAAATAATTATATAGGTGACCGGGAGGGTATGATGAAAGAATATAAGCCTTTTAAATCGGGGAAAGTTCGTGAATTGTATGATTTGGGCGACAGCCTCATCATGGTTTGCACTGACCGCATTTCCGCATTCGATAATATTTTGGAAAATCCGATTCCCAAAAAAGGTGAAGTGCTGAATAAGATGTCCAAGTTTTGGTTTGATTTTACAAAAGACGTGGTACCGAACCATATGATTTCCATTAATGCAGCGGATATGCCTGCGTTTTTCCAAAAGCCCGAATTTGATGGAAACAGCATGAAAACCCAAAAGCTGGAGATGATTCCTGTAGAATGCATTGTTCGCGGATACATCACAGGCTCCGGCTGGGAAAGCTACAAAAAAGACGGTACCATCTGCGGTATCCGTCTGCCGGAAGGGCTTGAGGAATGTGAAAAGCTCCCTGAAGCGATTTTCACGCCTTCTACCAAAGCGCCTGTCGGTGAGCATGACATGAATATTTCCATGGAAGAAGGAGCGGAATGGATTGAAAAGACCTTCCCGGGAAAAGGGAAGGAATACATGGAAAGGCTTCGTGACTTAACACTTGCTCTGTACAGGAAATGCGCCAATTACGCGCTGTCTAAAGGCATCATCATTGCGGACACTAAGTTTGAATTCGGTCTGGATAAGGAAGGAAATATCGTTCTCGGTGATGAAATGCTGACGCCTGACAATTCACGCTTCTGGCCGCTGGACGGTTACGCACCGGGGAAAGGGCAGCCGTCTTATGACAAACAGTTTGTCCGCGACTACCTGAAAGAGAATCCGGGGGATGTGCTGCCGCAGGAAATCATTGACAAGACGATCGGCAAGTATGTGGAAGCCTACGAACTTCTCACGGGAGAAAAATTCTGAAAGTGGATGACGGGAATATGGTTGCCTGCGATGACAAGTTTCATGAAGAATGCGGGGTTTTTGCCATCTATGACAGAAACCGGCCTGCTGCTCTTGAAACATATTACGGGATTTTTTCTTTGCAGCACCGCGGGCAGGAAAGCGCGGGAATAACTGTCAGCGACGGGCATACGATGGAAACATTCCGCGGCATGGGTCTTGTCACGGAAGTCTTCCGCAAACTTCCTGAAAAAGAAGGTTTCATAGGCATCGGCCATGTGCGGTACAGCACGACGGGATCTTCCATTCCGAGCAATATCCAGCCGCTGCAGCTGGAAGGCGCGGAAGGGCCTTTGGCTCTTGCCCACAACGGGAATCTGGTGAATACAAAAGTTCTCAGAAACCGACTCCTTCAAAGCGGATCTACCTTCCAGACTACCATGGATACGGAGATCATTATCAAACTCCTTGCCCATGCGGGAACAGCCGTGATGGAGGACAGGATTAAGGGCGTCATGGATGAAATCCGCGGCGCATATGCCGTCGTGGCGTGTACCAATCAGGCAGTTTACGGATTCCGGGATCCCTTCGGCTATCGTCCGATGGCGCTGGGCAAGACAGAAAGCGGTTATGTACTTTGTTCGGAAACGCCTGCTCTTGATGCGATTGACGCGGAATTTGTCCGCGATATCCTTCCCGGAGAAATTGTAAGAATTGATGATGACGGCGTCCATAGCACGATGTATGGAAAAAAGGCGCCCCGCCTCGGGATCTGCGCCTTTGAGTATATTTATTTTGCCCGTCCCGATTCCGTGATGAACGGACAGGATATCTATGAAGCACGCCTGTCTATGGGCCGCCATTTGTGGGAAGAAACGCATTATGAAGGTGATGTTGTCATGAGCGTCCCCGATTCGGGCAATGTGGCAGCATTAGGGTATTCCCATGCGTCAGGTATTCCTTATGTGGAAGGACTTTTGAAAAACAAGTACATGGGGCGTACTTTTATCCAGCCCGGGCAGAAACAGAGGGAACGGGCGGTACGGATGAAGCTGAATCCGATCGTCATGAATGTAAAGGGGAAACGAATTATCCTTGTGGACGACTCCATTGTCCGCGGAACAACAAGCGGTATCATTATTCGTTTGCTGCGGAATGCAGGCGCAAAGGAAATAAAAATGTGCATCAGTTCGCCTCCTGTCAGATTCCCTTGTTTCTTCGGCATTGATACGGCACAGCGGAGGCAGCTGGTCGCCGCGAGCCATTCGGAAGAAGAAATCTGCAAAATGATTGGCGCCGATAAGCTGCACTATCTGTCGCAAAAAGGACTGGCGGAATCCATTTCCCGCATACGGGCCAAAGATATGTGTTTTGCCTGCTTTGACGGTGATTATCCCGAACCGGTGCCGGGCGGCGGACTCGACGGTATGAAAGAATAAGGAGAGACATATGGACGAAAAGAAAAAGGGGCTGACTTACGCGGAAGCGGGCGTGGACATCGACGCCGGAGAAAGAGAAGTGGAACTGATTAAAAAATCTGTGCAGGCGACCTATACAAGAGGGGTGCTGGGGGATCTGGGCGGCTTTGGCGGCCTGTTCCGCCTGAAAGACGAATTGTCTGAAGATCCCATCCTTGTTTCAGGCACGGACGGTGTAGGGACGAAACTGCGTCTTGCCATTGAAATGGGGATACATCATACCATCGGGCAGGACTGCGTGGCGATGAGTGTTAATGATGTTCTCGTACAGGGTGCGCGCCCGCTTTTCTTTCTGGATTATATCGCGACGGGGAAACTGGATCCGGAACTGATGGCGGAGATTGTCAAAGGCGTGGCTGATGCCTGCATCGAATCGGGGTGCGCGCTTCTTGGCGGTGAAACGGCGGAAATGGCCGGCTTTTACGCATCAGGCGACTACGACGTGGCGGGTTTCGCGGTAGGGATTGTGGATAGGAAAAACTTAATTACCGGTGAAAAGATTACGGCCGGCGACGTTATCCTCGGACTGCCTTCCACAGGTATCCATTCTAACGGTTATTCCCTGGTACGCCGCATTATCTCTGACAATCATTTAAATTTAAAAGAAACTTATGAAGGGTTTGACAAACCTCTCGGAGAAGTCGTACTTACGCCGACAAAGCTTTACCCGAAACTTGTCCTTCCCGTACTGAAGGGCGCTGACGTGAAAGGACTTGTCCATATTACAGGGGGAGGTTTTTATGATAATATTCCCCGTGTCCTTCCGGAGGGGACAAGAGCTGTCCTTGATGCGGATAAATGGCCGCTCCTTCCAATTTTTTCTTTCATCAAAGCGCAGGGCGGCGTAGAGCCCCGTGAAATGTACCGCACCTTTAACTGCGGACTGGGAATGCTCCTCATTTTGAGCCGTGGGGAAGCGGAAAAGGCGAAAAAAATATTGAAGAACATCGGCGAAGCTGTTTATGAAGTCGGCACAATCAGCGAAGGAAATCGGGATGTCATTGTGACAGGCGGGCTTTTCCATGAATAAGCGCATACTGATATTTGCGTCAGGCCGCGGCTCCAATGCGGAAGCTCTTCATGAAGCTACCGTGGACGGAACGATTAAGGGGACGATCGTAGGCGTTATCTGCGACCATCACGACGCGCCGGTTCTTCAGAGGGCAGAAAGATGGAAGGTGCCTGCAACGGTCATTGAAATGAAGACATGCAGGGATAAAGCTGACTATAATGAGAAGATCTTGGAAGCGGCGAAATCGTACGCACCCGATCTGATCTGTCTGGCAGGATATATGCGTATCTGTGGCGAAAATTTGATAAAGGCTTTTGAAAACCGCATTATCAATATCCATCCCGCCCTGCTGCCCAGTTTTCGCGGACTCCACGCACAGCGGCAGGCGATAGAGGCGGGGGTAAAAGTGGCGGGATGTACTGTCCATTTTGTGGGAACAGGGCTTGATGACGGCCCAATTATCACGCAGGTGGCGGTACCGGTTTATGATCATGATACGGAAGATACGCTTTCCGCACGTATACTGGCGGAAGAACATCCCGCCTATGTCCGCGCAGTGAAAGCCTATTGCGAAGATAAACTTCATATAGCGGGTCATACAGTGACAGGCATGCACGAGGAGGAATGAAAATGGCAGTTAAAAAAGCATTGATCAGTGTATCTGACAAGACCGGCATCGTGGAATTTGCCAAAGGCCTTCATGAACTGGGAGTGGAGATTATTTCCACCGGCGGCACGATGAAAGCGATCTCTGAGGCAGGGGTTCCGGTCATGTCCGTTTCCGAGGTTACCGGTTTTCCGGAAATGATGGACGGCAGGGTGAAAACGCTCCACCCGAAAATACATGGCGGTATTCTGGCGGTCCGTGACAATCCCGCCCATGTAAAAGCGATGGAAGAACATGGAATTGCCGGTATCGATCTGGTGGCCGTCAATTTATATCCTTTCCGTGAAACGATAGTGAGACCCGGTGTCACACGGGCGGAAGCTGTTGAAAATATTGATATCGGCGGCCCTTCCATGGTACGTGCGGCAGCAAAGAATTATAAGTATGTCACGATTGTCGTCGATCCCGCGCAGTACGGAGAGGTGCTGGAACGGATCAGGGAAGACAGGCTGACGGAAGAGTTCCGCTTTGATTTGTCAAGAAAAGCTTTTCTCCATACAGGACTATATGACTGCGCCATTGCCGATTACATGACAAAAGAAATAAATGGCGGCGGAGAAGGGCTACCGGATATCTTTGCCAAGGCTTATGTAAAGATCCAGAATCTCCGCTATGGTGAAAACCCGCATCAGAAAGCAGCCTTTTACAGAGATCCGGAAGCGAAAGGCGGCATTGCTTCCGCCAGGCAGCTGCATGGAAAAGAATTATCATATAATAATATTGTGGATATGGAAGCGGCATGGGATCTTGCCTGCGAATGGAAAGATACTCCCGCCTGTGTGGTTGTAAAGCATACGAATCCCTGCGGTACCGCTCTTGGTACGAGTGCCCTCGACGCGTTTAAGCGGGCCTTTGCGGCAGACAGCAAATCTGCATTCGGCGGCATTGTGGCGATGAACAGGGAATGCGACAAAGAAACAGCAGAAGAAATGAAACCGATTTTCTTTGAAGTTATTATGGCTCCAAAGTTTTCACAGGAAGCTGTCGATATTTTATCTGCGAAGAAAAACATTCGCCTTGTAGAAGTGGCAGATACGGAAGAAAAAGAACTGCAGCTTCATAAAGTTTCCGGCGGACTTCTCGTGCAGACACCGGACGACAGCTCCGAAACGAGAGCAGACTGTACTTGTGTCACGGAAAGAGCGCCGACGGAAGAAGAGTGGCAGGCACTGGAATTCGGCTGGAAGATTGTAAAGCACGTTAAGTCCAACGCCATCGTGCTGACCGGTAAAGATATCACTTACGGCGTGGGCGCGGGACAGATGAATCGCGTAGGTGCGGCGGATATTGCCATTGCCGAAGCGGGAGAAAAGTGTAAAGGCTCCATCATGGCGTCTGATGCGTTCTTCCCTTTTGGGGATACAATTGAAGCAGCAGGGAAAGCAGGAATTACCGCTGTCATTCAGCCTGGCGGTTCTATACGCGACCAGGAATCTATCGATATGGCAAATAAGTATGGTATAGCTATGGTATTTACCGGACATCGGCATTTTCGCCATAGCTGAGATTGGAGGAGTTTTGAAAGTATTAGTGATTGGAAGCGGCGGCAGGGAACATGCGCTGCTCTGGAAACTGGCACACAGCCCGTCTGTAAAAGAAGTGTATGTCATTCCCGGAAACGATGGAATGACAGATGTGGCACATTTAATTCCGGTAAAAGGAACGGAAGATATTCTGGATTTTGCCCGTCTGATGGAAGTGGATCTCACCGTTGCCGGTCCTGAAACCGTACTGACGGAAGGTCTGGCCGACAAGTTTGCCGAAAAGGGAATGGCTTTCTTCGGACCGTCAGCGGCAGCAGCGCAGATTGAGGGTTCGAAAAGTTTCGCCAAAAATCTGATGAAAAAATATAAGATTCCTACAGCTGCTTATGAAACATTTACCGATGAAAAAAAGGCCGTTTCTTATATCAAAAAACGAAAGAAATATCCCCTTGTCATCAAGGCAGACGGACTGGCGTCGGGGAAGGGCGTCGTCATTGCCGAAACCGAAGAACAGGCTGTTCAGGCGGTTCGCGGGATGCTGGAGGGAAAAACCTTTGGCAGCGCGGGAGAATCCGTGGTGATTGAGGAATTTATGGAAGGGGAAGAGGCGAGCGTTCTCTGCTTCACTGACGGAAATACCATCGTTCCTATGATTTCCGCACAAGATCATAAACGCATCAGCGACGGGGATATGGGAGCGAATACCGGCGGCATGGGGGCTTATGCTCCCGCTCCGGTCATGACGAAAGAATTGGACAAAATCGTTTATGATACCATTCTTCTGCCTGTAGTCAAAGCGATGAAAAAAGAAGGCTGCCCGTTTAAAGGCTGCCTTTATGCCGGATTGATGATTACAAAAGAAGGACCGAAAGTGGTGGAATTTAACTGCCGCTTCGGAGACCCTGAGACGGAAGCCATTTTGCCGCTTCTCGAAAGCGATCTTGCGAAGATCATGCTTGCCTGTACGAAAGGAACCTTGAAAAAGGAAAAGGTGGAATGGAAAAACGCCTGTGCTGTGGACATCGTCCTGGCATCGGAAGGGTATCCCGCCACCCATTCATCAGGAGAAGAAATTTCAGGTCTGGAAGAAGCAAAAAAGGCCGACTGCCTTGTGTTCCATGCGGGCAGTGTGAAGAAAAAAGGCAGGTACTTTGTTAATGGCGGCCGTGTGCTGAATGTGGCGGCTGTTGCGCCAACATTAAAGGAAGCACGGGACAAGGCCTATGAAGGCGTTTCAAAAATCAGCTGGCGGGGTATGCAGTACCGTCATGATATTGCCGATAAAGGGCTGAAGCGTTTGAAAAAAGGAAAATAGAAAAGAAAGAGCGCTGTTTTCATATTTGATGGGGACAGCGCTTTTATCTGTGCTTATACGGACAGACGATTCCGTGTTCCCTAACAATCCGATCGTTTGGTACTGTTCTGATGACTGCTTCTGCAAACAGGAAATTATTCTTCGGAACGTTTAGCAATCTGCCCGACCTATGAAAAAATGGCAATAAAAAAAGACGAGGACACAGTGATGTGTGATGTGCCCCCCAAAAGTCTAACTTTTGAGGGTCGGCACAACAGGTCTTCGCCTTTTCCGTCGAGTATAGATTATTACTTTCCTGCGCCATCAGCAGCGATGGCGGCATTGACGCTTGCATTCAGACGGGATTTTTTACGAGCGGCAGCATTTTTATGGATAACGCCTTTCCGTGCAGCGGTATCAATAACGCTCTGCGCTTCGCGAAGGGCGATGTCCTTCTGGTCAGTTGTGGCAGCAGCTACAGCTTTCTTAACAGCACCATGAATCCGGGAACGGGTAGCAGCGTGAGCAGCTCTCTTCTTTGCGTCAGTCTTCATGGTTTTCATGTTGGATTTAATTTGCGGCAATTGTTTCACCTCCCGTCTGTGTCATTCATACCGTGTTATTTTACCATGTTTCGCTTTCCGTGGCAAGAAATCTTTTATATATGCCGGCAGTTTGTGTAAAAGCAGGCTATTCGTTAAAATAAAGAAAATGTCGGAATAAACATATTTCCTTGAAATCAGTTTCCGAAAAGAGTAAAAGAAAAGGAGCAGCCTATGTATGTCGGCGTAGATTTGGTAAAAGCCGAGCGCTGGGAGCGGATTTGTGAAAAATTTCCGTCCCGCCTTGAAAAAATGTTTACGGAAGAAGAACGGGCACATTGTGAGGCAAAAGGGAAAAGTAAGGCTTATTCTTACGCGGCGCTCTGGGCGGCAAGGGAAGCAGCAGGAAAAGCACTGGGGATAGGAATTCTCGGCTCAGGCTTTGGAGATGCATACCTGTCATGGACAAAGTGGGGGGCGCCTGTTCTCCACTTGCAGGGGAATTTTGAAAAGCGGGCGGAGAAATTGGGAATCACGGATATATCTGTTTCCATTTCCCATGAAGACGGTATGTCTATTGCTGTTGTTGTGATGGAGGCAAAATCATGATACTGACAACATCTGAGGAATCAAGACTTTTGGATCAACGCGCCATGACAGAATACGGGCTGCCGGAGTCGGTGCTTATGGAAAACGCCGGCGCTTCCGTGGTGCAGCTTATGAAAGAAAAAATATCCTGGGAAGACGCGCGGGTGGTCATCGTCTGCGGCAGCGGAAATAACGGGGGTGACGGATTCGTCACGGCACGGTACGCTCTTTCCGAAGGTGCTGATGTAGCCGTTCTTGTCATGGGGGATGCATCCCATATGGGAGAGAATTCTTTATTGTATAAAAATATAGCGGCTAAAATGGGAATTCCCGTGATTTCCGTTGCAGGCGCGGATGACGCAAAGGAATATCTGGCAGGTGCGGATATTATTGTAGACGCGCTCATCGGCACGGGTCTAAAACATCATGTGAAAGGAAGCACGGCGGAGCTTATTACGGCCATGAATGATTCGGAAGCGGTTATTGTTTCCGTGGATGTTCCCAGCGGCATGTTTTCTGACAGCGGCTGTGCGGCGGGGGCGGTGGTGAATGCCGATTACACGGTGGCGTTAGGTTCCGTAAAGCGGGGGCATGTCCTTTATCCGGGAAATGGATATGCAGGAACCGTCTTGTATTCACCCATCGGCATCCCAAACGGCGCCAGGGAACATTTTCCTGTAAAGTTGGTGGAAGAAAAAGATATTTATGAATTTCTTCCTGTGCGGAGTTTTGCCGCTCATAAGGGAACAAATGGATTTATAGGTATTTTTGCCGGTTCGGAAGGGATGGCGGGCGCGGGTCTGCTGGCAGCACAGGGGGCGCTTTACGGTGGCGGAGGAAAGATTGCTCTTGTTTCTGTAGGGAATGCTGCTTTCCAGCTGGCAGGGAAAATTCCGGAAGTGATGGTTTCTTCCTGCGGGGATGCCCCTTGCTTTACCGAGGATATGTCAGATAAGGCAGTGAAGCAGACCGAGATGTATGACGTTGTCGCGTTGGGACCGGGTCTGGGGCGGAACGAAAGAACGCAGACCTTTGTGGCGGATATGCTGGAGCACTGCCGTAAGACCATGGTTGTGGATGCGGACGCGCTCTTTGCTGTCGGCCATCAAAAAATCAATCTGAGAAACTGCCCTGCTGATGTGGTTCTGACGCCCCACGTGGGAGAATTTGCTTTCCTTACCGGACTTACCGCAAAAGATGTAGAAGCCGGCAGGATCGATGAAGCGATCCGGTATGCCAGGGAAAACCATGTGGTGCTTGTGCTGAAAGGAGCGCCTACGGTTATTGCCGTACCGGACGGCAGGGCATGGGTGAATTCCACGGGGAATCCGGGCATGGCTGCAGGCGGTATGGGAGATACTCTGACCGGCATCATTGCCGCCTTTATCGGACAGGGACTTTCTGCCGAAGAGGCTGCTGTGGCAGGCGTATACCTTCACGGACTGGCGGGAGACCTGCTTGCCGAAAAGATGCCGGTGGGGTATACGGCGGGCGATGTGGCCCGCATGATTCCTTTGGCGCGTAAAAAGGTCATTGAAGGATGAAGCGCTTTATAAAGTATTTCCTTTGCCTCCTTATCAGCCTTTGTGTCTTTGCAGGGACGGGCTGCGGGTTTGATGTCTTTGGCAGCGGGAGTGGAACAGCAGCCGATGCGCCTCTGATTATCCGCATGCTTGATATCGGACAGGGAGACGCCATCCTTATTGAAAGAAATGGAAAGTTTGCGCTTATTGATACGGGAGATGTGGAGCATCGTCCTCGGATGGCGGAGTATCTCAGGAAGTACGGCGTGAAAAAGGTGGATACCGTTATTATCACGCATCCCCATGGAGATCATATAGGCGGCATGTTTTCTGTTTTTGCCAATGCGGAAATAAGGCAGGTTTATGATAATGGGGTGCCTACTTCCCTTTCCACGTACAAAACGTATCGAAAGATACTGGATAAAAGGAAAATTCCCCGCAGGACACTGCGGGGCGGTGAAAAAATACAATTGCTGGACGGCGTTCCTTTTACAGTTGTAGGACCTTTGGAAAAAAGCAATGCCCGCGGAGAAAATTCGCGTCAGAATAATGAAAGTATCGTGGGGCAGCTGAAATATGGCAATTTTACGATGCTTTTTACAGGAGATGCGGAAGCGGAAGAGGAAGCATCCATTTTGAAAAACGGTGCTGACATAAAGAGTATTGTCCTCAAAGCGGGACATCACGGAAGCAAGACGTCTTCTACGGAAGAATTTCTCCGTGCCGTTTCACCGAAAGCAGTTTTTATTTCCTGCGGCGCCGGTAATAATTACGGGCATCCCTCAAGGCAGACAATGAAGCGGTTGGAAAAATGGGGGATAGATGTTTATCGGACGGACAGGCAGGGGACGATTACTCTTACCACTGATGGAAAGCGCTATGAAATTACAAAAGAACATTAGAGGGGAAAACATGGAAAGAGAAATGCCGAAGGCAGGAGAAGTGTGGCGGCACTTTAAAGGGAATTGTTATCTTGTCATTGCCGCAGCTCGTCATACGGAAACGGGGGAAATGTATGTGGTTTATAAAGCGCTTTACGGTACGTACGAAGACTATCTCCGACCGCTGGATATGTTCATGAGCGAAGTGGATCGGGTGAAATATCCTGATGCGAAACAAAAATACCGTTTTGAAAAAAAGAAAAGGAAGAATAAATATTTCCTGCCGGAATCAGCTGCTGTTCATGGCAGTCTTTTTTTATCCAAAAAACTCAATATAAAATGAAAAATCATTACTTTCCATCATGCATAAAAAGTGGTAAATTAAGCGTATGATTTAAGATACGTAAACGCAGCAGGATGAAAGGAGAAACAGTATGAATATAAAGATTGGAATTTTAGGGTATGGAAATATAGGGCGTGGTGTAGAAACGGCGCTCCGGGATAATCCGGATATGGAACTGGCAGCGGTCTTTACAAGACGGGATCCTTCACAGGTAAAGATTCTTTCTGAAAATGTGCCGGTCATTTCCGTCTCAGAAATAGAAGCATGGAAAGATAAGATTGACGTACTTCTCCTCTGCGGGGGAAGCGCTACTGACCTGCCGCAGCAGACACCGTTCTATGCGAAAATGTTCAACGTGGTAGATACGTTTGATACCCATGCTAAGGTGCCCGCCCATTTTGCCGCTGTCGATCGGTCTGCAAAAGAAAATGGAAAGATTGCCATTATTTCTGTCGGCTGGGATCCGGGACTTTTTTCTCTCTCGCGGCTTTATGGGAATGTGATTCTTCCCGACGGGAAAGATTACACTTTCTGGGGAAAAGGCGTTTCTCAGGGGCATTCCGATGCCATCCGCCGCATTAAAGGCGTGAAGAACGCCAAGCAGTATACCTGCCCCGTGGAAAGCGCCATGCGTGCCGTAAGGAACGGGGAAAATCCGGAGCTTACCACAAGAGAGAAACATATCCGTGAATGTTTCGTCGTTTTGGAAGATGGCGCTGACGCGGCATATGTGGAAAAACAAATTAAGACGATGCCGAACTATTTCGCCGACTATCATACCGTGGTTCATTTCATTTCGGAGGAAGAATTTGATAGGAACCATCAGGGGCTGGCACATGGCGGTTTCGTTTTCCGCAGTGGAAATACGGGGAAAGAAAAAGAACATAAGCATATCATTGAATTCAGTCTGAAATTGGATTCCAATCCGGAGTTTACCACGCATGTCATGGCAGCTTATGCGAGAGCTGCCGCGCGTATGGCCAGAGAAGGACAGACAGGATGTAAAACGGTGTTTGATATACCGCCGGCATACCTTAGCGAAAAGAGCGGCGAAGAGCTCCGTTCCTCGATGCTGTAAAAGGTAATAACAGCTTGACAATTTAGTATATGATAGTGTATTCTACATAAGTCAGTTATGCGGAGCGGTACTCAAGTGGCTGAAGAGGACGGTTTGCTAAATCGTTAGACGGGTCTCCCGTGCGGGGGTTCGAATCCCCCCCGCTCCGCCATGAATTATGAGGCAGGATATTTTTATGGGTATCCTGTTTTTTTGTTTTCATTATTCATAATTAAAATAAAAAGGAATCTGATCAGAGGTTCTTTTCCGGAACAGGTAAAATTGCGGTACCCTGCAAATCCTGGGCTGTAATTCCTTTTTGCTGCCAGCCTCATTATCGTGCTGTCTAAATAATAAAAAGGGTAAAGGCACCCGCTGTATCGGAATAAACCCTTGGGATGAAATAAAAGGTATTCCAAAAAGGTGTATAAACTTCTCAAGTAAGATATTATATATAAATTTTATTATGGGTTTTGCCAGAAATCATAGATAAGCGGACGGTTTTGTCCTTTAAAACATGGTATAATATTAAAAATAATCGTTGCCAGAGAACGGCAGAGGGAGATGTCAGATGACCATCACGTATATATTTCAGATTCTGGAAGCTGTGGCAAAAGGCGATGCGGAAAAGTATGGCGTAATTCCTGATATGAACGGAGAATTGCAGAAAGCAGTGCGCCGATCAAGGAGACGTGTTGCCCGGCTTCGGGAACGGGCGCAGTATGAGCTTGGGGAGATGGATAAGGCAAAAGTGGCGGCGGCCAATGACAATATGAGGCGTTTTACCAAGTCTCTCGGTAAAATCCGCAATTTGAACCTGGAGGACTGCAGGGGGCTGCTTGGCATTGAAGATTTTCTGGAAGATGGAAACCGGATTCATGAAGTCATGGAAATGGCCAAGAAGATAGAGCATATGTCGACGGTCAGCTCTACGGCGTACACGCCCATGTCTCTCGGATTTGGCGTGTTGGAAACATATACGGATGTGGCACCCATTGAAATTGATAATAGGAAGTTCAATGCGGGTGATAAGGAATATTGCCTGCAGATGATTAAAAAGCTGCATGCCTTTCAGGATTCTGTCCGTGAAGTTTGTTCCCGCTTGCTGGATATTACCGAGTGTGCCCGTGAAAGAGGGGACGCGCTGAATGATCTCGCTGATTACTTTGCTGATGGCGTAGACAGCCTGGAGCGGATCCAGATGCAGTCCGGCGGTGACTGGAAACTTTATACTTTGGCGCAGAAGATGCAGATCGGAAGAGCGATACAGGTAGCCCAGCTTATTACGCTTCTTTTCCGGAATCTGATGGATGGCGCGGGGCATGTGGATAAACAGAGCCGCAGCGCGATAAAAAAAGCACAGGATGAACTCCTGAAACGTGATGCATGATAATTAAGATTGCCTGACGAACTGACCAACAAAAGTTAGATAAAAACTGATTTGAGGAGGTCAGTTTTATTATGGGGAAATACAGTTTTGCATAAATTCTTTTCTATAAGTATGCTATACTTTATGCATGTAGTTGTTTTTATAAACAGGGAGGCAATATGTCTATTGCATTTATACTGCGCATGATTTCCAATACGATCAGCGGTAAAGGCGGACATCCGCAAAGCATTAATGAAGAGATTGAGCGTGCGAAAAAGCGGGCGGCAAAAAGGATATACCGTGCAAAAGTACGTGCGGAAGATGAATTGGGAGAACTGGACCGTGTCCGTATCACTCTCATGGCAGGGGATATGAAAAAATTTACCAAAGAATTTTCTGAAATTAAAAATATTGATTTTCATGACTGCGACACACTGACCGGATTGGAGCATTTTAATAAGGAACGGAGAAACTGGAGGGAACTGGAAGCGCTGTCATCCAAAGCGATGGGACTGATGAATCTGTCCGGCGGTATGGATGCCATCGGTTTTGGTGCGGGCGTCATAGACCAGTATGCTGTGGTTCCGGAACTGGATGTGCTTCCTTCTGAAAGTGAAGGTGATGTGGATGCATTGAAAGAAATGAGCGGGCGGCTGCAGAAATTCCAGCAGCAGGTAAAGAAGCTGTGCTGCCGTATGCAGGATGTAAGAAGAGAAGCCCGCCAGGCACAGGATGCCCTTCTTGATTTGTCAGATTATCTGACAGACGGAATCAAGGATATCCGCGATATCCGAAGTGAGAGCGGGAATGACTGGAAGAATTATTCGGAGTCGCAGAAGATTATTATAGGCAGAACAACGCAGGTGGCACACCTTATCAGCGTGCTTTCCGAAGTCCGTTTTCTTACTGATGAAGCAGATCTGCGTGGAGAAATAAGGGAAGCTTTGGAAGCGACGGAAGAGCTGCTTGACGAACTTGGCGTATGACGGGCGAGGAGAGTCTTTCTTTTGAGGAGGACTCTTTTTTATTGACTTGATAATTCAAAAACTAAAAAATAGAAAAGTTGTTTTCATTCTCGTAGATTTGTTAAAATAAACACAAGACGAAAAACATGCAATGGATTTGTATTTTCGGAGAGCGGCTATGAAAAGAAGAAAAGTAAGGATAGCTGTTTTGGGACTAATGGCATTTTTGATGTGGTCCGGCAGCATGGCGGCGGAAGAGATTTATCTGCATGGAGATACGAATATTCCGATGATTTTGAATACCGGCGGTATAGATAATGATGGGAATACAGGCGTGTTTATGGATCTCACTTCTATCAGTGTGGAAGATTTATTTAAAAACGGCTTGGCTGTAAAAGTGGATTTTTTCAAGTTGGAGAAAGGGGTATCTACCGTGTCTACCGCCCATTTCCGCATGACTGATGACGGCGGTGCATGGATTGCAGGGGAAGACGGCTGGCATTCCGTAAATGAAGACGCTGCACAGGCAGAGAAAGAAGCAGTTCGTCTGATTCGGAAAGAAATGGGAAAAGAAGAGTGCCGTGATAAATACATGGGACAAATTACGGCGATTTGGGAGGGAAAAGTAAAGGCGGCGGAAACGGTGCGGCAGGAAGAATATGAAAAGCTGCAAAGGGAAACGGAAGAAAAGAATCAGGAAAATAATAAATCCGTGAAAAGTGTGAAATTGCCGGATATGGAAATGCCGGAACTGGAACGAGCCGAGCCTGATAAAGTGGTGGAAATAAAATCACCTGGCATGATACCTGAAGTAAATCCTGTAAAAAAGAACGCATCGATAGAAATGCCGGTAAAGGCAGAGATGGAAGAGACGGAGGCAGATGCAGAGAAAAACGAATCGAGAAAGGAAGAAACGTCTGCCGAGTTGCCGATGACCGTTTCTCCTGAAAAGGAAAAAACGGAACTGACGGCAGTGAAAGTCAAAGGAAACGTACAGATGAAAGAAGATGCACAGAAGAATGAAGAGGGGGAAATCACCGAGCAGGTCGAAATTTCCATCGTCTCCCATCCGGTGGTGGAAATCATTTCGAAAAGCGACGTAACATAAGATCCCTGTAATAGTTGGCTCTTTTCCAATGAAAATAGTATAATCACTACGGAGTATTTTCCGGAAGCATAAATCCTCCCCGCAAAATCCGATGACTGCGCGGAGGATGTATTTTTTTCGAAAGGCGTACCATGGCTAAGAGATATTACGAACTTCATGTATCAGGCTGCACGAGACATCTTCCTGTACTGAATATTTCAGACAAGGTAGCGATTGCGGGATTTGTCATTTTGGGCGATGTGGAAATTGTGGAAAACACGGCCCGCGATTTGGCGGCGAAAGTGCCGAAAGATTGCGAATACGTCATGACGGCGGAGACAAAAGGGATTCCTCTTGCTGCCGAACTGGCAAGAAATCTGGGGCAGAAGACGTACCTGGTGGCGAGAAAGTCGGTCAAGGCGTATATGGATGATCCTATCTGTGTAGAAGACGAGTCTATTACTACGATGGGAAAACAGAAGCTGTACCTGTCTGCCTCTGATGTGGCGCTGATCCGCGGGAAGAAAGTCCTCCTTGTGGACGATGTCATCAGTACCGGCGGATCTATGAAAGCCTTGAAAGAACTGGCGGAAAAAGCGGGCGCCCAAGTCTGCTGCCAGGCTGCCATTCTTGCCGAAGGCGATGCAGCGAAGCGTGACGATATCGTATTTCTTGAGGAACTGCCTCTCCTGGAGGCCGAATAAAAACGAAAGCCGTATACACGAAATGGGTATGACGGCTTTTTTGATGGAGGGGATATTCCTTCCTTTTTACGGGAAATGCTGTAAAGGAGAGCGCTTTTTATGGTATAATATGGCGAATAATTTAGAATTTGCCACATAGATTTTGAATCAATTCCGACAGGAGGAATGGAATGAAACACCAGGAGACTGTTATCATCATCGACTTCGGCGGGCAGTATGCGCAGCTGATTGCCAGAAGAGTGCGCGAATGCGGCGTATATTGTGAAATTCTGCCGTACAATAAGCCGGCGGAAGAAATTCTTTCCCATAACCCGAAAGGCATTATCTTTTCCGGAGGCCCTGCCAGTGTAAATATGGAAAATGCCCCGCAGCTGGATGAAGGCATATTCAAGGCAGGCGTACCGATTCTGGGAATCTGCTACGGTATGCAGCTTATGGCAAAAGACCTTGGCGGCACGGTTGCCAGTCCGGAAAAACATGAATACGGCCATACGGAATTTTACAAGAACGGAAGCTGTCCGCTTTTTGAAAACATTTCAGAAAAGACTGCTGTATGGATGAGCCACGGCGATGCGGTCACTGATATGCCTGCCGGTTTCGGTTTGATCGGACATACGGAACTGACGCCCACCGCGGCGATGGCTGATGAGGCAAGGCGTTTCTATGCCGTCCAGTTCCATCCGGAAGTGATCCATACCACTGAAGGCACACAGATGCTGAAGAATTTCCTTTTCCGTATCTGCGAATGTGAAGGCGGCTGGTCTATGGAAAATTATATCGACATCGCTGTTGCCAATATCCGGCAGCAGGTAGGCGACCATAATGTCCTCTGCGCTCTTTCCGGCGGTGTGGACTCTTCTGTTGCCGCTGTCCTTGTCCATAAAGCGATTGGGGATAAACTGACCTGCGTATTTGTAGATCACGGATTCCTCCGTCAGGGCGAAGCGGAACAGGTGGTAGATACATTTACGAACAAATTCAATATCAAACTGATTCATAAAGATGCGTCTCAGCATTTCCTTTCTCTTCTGAAAGGTGTGACAGAACCGGAAAAGAAACGTAAGACCATCGGTGCGGAGTTTATTCATACCTTCCAGGAAGAAGCCAATAAGTTAGAAGATGTGAAATTCCTTGTCCAGGGCACGCTTTATCCCGATGTGGTGGAAAGCGGCACCTCCACGGCGGCAACCATCAAATCCCACCACAATGTAGGCGGTCTCCCGAAAGATATGAAATTTGAACTTATCGAACCGCTTCGCGAGCTTTTCAAAGATGAAGTCCGCCAGCTGGGACGTGAATTGGGACTCCCCGAAGACGTTATCAACCGTCAGCCCTTTCCCGGACCGGGATTGGCAATCCGTATCATCGGTGAAATTACTCCAGAAAGATTGGATATCCTCCGTAAAGCAGATGCCATCGTCAGAGAAGTCATCAAAGAAAGAGGACTCTATAACGAAATCTGGCAGTCCTTTGCTATACTCCCCGCCGCGATCCGAAGCGTGGGTGTCATGGGCGATGAAAGAACGTACGATTACACTGTAGGCATCAGAGCCGTTACAAGCTCAGATGGCATGACCGCCGACTATTTCCGCTTTCCCTGGGAAGTCCTTGAAGAAATGAGCAGAAGGATCTGCAATGAAGTAAAGGGGGTCAACAGAGTAGTCTACGATATCACATCCAAGCCGCCGAGCACGATTGAGTGGGAATAAGAGCGCTTTCCTTTGAAAGTTTTCCCGTATTTTAATAAAGGAATAGATAAACTAATGAAACCGTAGCGAAAAGTTACGGTTTTTGTTTGTCTAAGAAAGGAAATTACCTTGATAGATATTTCGTTTTGGAGATATTTTATAGAGAATGCTATAATATTCATAAAATAACTTCATAAACTTATAAATAGGAGGTGAATATATGAAAGTCAGTTATAATGGATTGTGGAAGATTCTGATAGATAAGAATATGAATAAAAAAGAACTGGCACAAGTCTGCAAATTATCTCCTGCAACCGTATCTAAAATGGGAAGAGGAGAATTTGTAAGTATGGATGTTTTGTATCGTATAGGAATAAAGCTCAATGTAGATTTTGGAGATATGGTTTCGATTGTAGAGGAAGGGAAATAAATGAATTTTGAGATGACAAAATGAAATCTCAACTTAAAAGAACAAGCCGGAAGTTACAAATCGTGACTGGCTCAAGGAAAAAGATGGGAGGTATTTATGGCAGAAGACAAAAATCACGTTATTGTTGATAATAAAGATATAAAAAATATGATTTATACATTTAGAAATCAGCAGGTAATGGTGGATAGTGATCTTGCAAGGTTATATCAAGTTACTACCGGTAATTTAAATAAAGCTGTTAAAAGGAATTTATCAAGATTTCCCGAACATTTTTGTTTTCAATTAACAGAACATGAGTATAAAAACTTGAGATTCCAAAATGGAAGCTCAAGTTCAAATAATAATTATGGTGGCAGAAGATATATGCCATATGTTTTTACAGAACAAGGAATCGCCATGCTTTCCGCTGTACTTAAAAGTGATATCGCTGTAGAAGTAAGTGTTAAAATCATGAACAGCTTTGTGGAGATGAGAAGATTTTTGCTTTCAAATCAAGAGTTGTTTTCAAGGTTGGATAGAATTGAGATAAAGCAATTAGAAACAGATAGGAAGTTTGAGGAAGTATTTAATTACATAGCAGCTAATACTGAGGTTAAGCAAAATATCTTTTTCAACGGGCAGATATATGATGCATTCAGCTTCATCGTTGGACTTATTAGGAAGGCAAAGAAGAAAATAATTTTAATTGACAACTATGTGGATGTATATACTTTAAATATTCTGTGCAAGAAAAATCAGGGCGTGGATGTTGTCATTGCGACAGCAGGTAAAGGCAGCTTATCAGCGAAAGATATAACTAAATTTAATGCTCAATATCCGAAGCTCTCCGTAAAGACAACCAAGGATTTTCATGATAGATTTCTGATTTTAGATAAGATAGAAGTTTATCACATAGGGGCTTCTATAAAGGACACAGGCAAAAAGAGTTTTGGTATTACGAAGATAGAAGACAAAGATTTAATTAATGGTATAGTAAATAAAGTGAGGTAGAGCATGGCCAATTTATCTAAAATCAAGCGTGAAAAAATGCTTGAATATCTTGAGAAACTAAAAGAAATCAATAACGATGATGAAAATATCCGTGCTATTACGGAAATAGAAAACGCACTAAATGAGAAAAAATACGGTTTAGTCTGGGAAGAACATTCAGAAAAAGTTGATGAAGAACTTGTTCATAATATTCCTATTTTTGTAGAAGATGTGGATAGAAAAATCACAGCAAACGAAGATGAATCATATAATTTTTTGCTTGAAGGAGATAACCTTCATTCTTTGAAGTTGCTGGAGAAAACTCACAAGGGAAAGATTGATGTTATCTATATAGATCCGCCTTATAATATAAAAAATAAAGAATTTATTTATGATGATTGTATGATTGGGGAGGATGATGGATATAGACACTCTAAATGGCTGTCTTTTATGAACAAAAGACTTGAAATTGCATTATCTCTACTTTCAGATAAGGGTGTGATATTCATTAGTATAGATGATAATGAACAAGCTGAATTAAAATTACTTTGTGATAGTGTTTTTATGGAATCCAATTTTATAGTCTCATTTATTAGAAAAACAAAATCAATGACGGGTGATGATGGAAATGGTTTAAATATACAGCATGAATATTTACTTGCCTATGCAAAAAATAAATCTATATTAAAGTTTAAAGGTAAAGAAAAGAACTTTGATAACTACTCAAATCCTGATAACGATCCAAATGGTATTTGGTGCTCAGCTGATCCTAGTGCTAAAAGTGGAGGCAACAGTACGTATTTTTCTATTAGAAATCCATATACCGGTAAAGAAGATTTTCCTCCTAGGGGGCGTTATTGGGCTTTCTCAAAAGATACTATGAAAAAATATATAGAATCGGGAAGAATAAAATTCAAAGAGAAATATACCAAAACGCAAAGAGGATTCATCTTTAAAAGATATGCAGGAACTATGGAAGTGAAAAATATGCCGGTAGATTCATTGCTATTTGCATCAAATGAATTTATGAATTCTGTGGCAACATCTGAACTAAAAGCGATATTGAATACAAGTAAATTTAACTATCCAAAGCCAATAACTTTTATTTCTCAGATAGTTAAATCAGTTTCTGCTCGTAATTCAATTGTTCTCGACTTCTTTGCGGGGGTTCGTGTCATAATAATGACACAGGCAAATAGTCAAGTAAATACAAGGATTTTAGAGTTTCTACCAAAGTTTAAAATCAAAAAAATGAATCGTTGGTGTGCTGTTTAGAGCAGTTATTACGGAAATAAATGTTGTAAACCGTGCATCAGCTAAGAGGAGGGATTCATATGTCAAAAATAAAAAAAGAGCAAATTTCCGCAAAAGGATTTGCTATTCAAGTGTATACTGAAGATTTTAGAAATGACTATATAAGTCTAACGGATATTGCAAGATACAAAAATGTGCATGAACCTAAAGATGTTGTTAAAAACTGGCTAAGAGTAAGAGATACAATTGAATTCCTTGGTCTCTGGGAGACTATTCACAATCCTAATTTTAAAGGGGTCGAATTCGACTCCTTTAGAAAGGAAGCAGGAACAAATGCATTTACATTATCGCCTCAAAGATGGATTGAAAATACAAATGCGATCGGTATTATTTCTAAATCTGGGAGAGGCGGAGGAACGTTCGCTCATCCTGATATAGCAATGGAATTTGCTTCATGGATTTCAGCAGAGCTTAAGCTCTATTTAATCCAAGATTACAAAAGGCTTAAGTCAGATGAAAATTCTAAGCTATCGTTAGGTTGGAATTTGAATAGAGAAATTTCTAAGATTAACTATAAAATCCATACAGATGCAATCAAAGAATATCTATTAAAGGATCTTACCAACGAACAGTTATCCTATAAATATGCAAGTGAAGCAGATATGCTCAATGTTGCCTTATTTAATAAAAGAGCAAAACAGTGGCGTGAAGAAAATCCTGATTTTAAGGGTAATATGAGAGACTATGCAAGTCTGAATGAGTTACTGGTGCTTGCCAATATGGAAAGCTATAATGCAATTCTTATTGGTAAAGGTATGGAACAAAAGGAAAGGATGATAGAACTTAGAAAACTTGCAAGAACACAATTGACATCACTTGAAAGGCTTAATGATAATGGTATTAAAAAATTAGAAGGAAAGAAATAATTATTTTAAATAATAAATAGACAAACAAATTTAAATTTGTTTGTGAAAAAGAGAAGCAGGAAAGGAATTAAAATAATGGCCGATATAAATTTAGACAGACTCATTGTTCCAATATATATTAATGAAAAGATTGTTTTAGATATGCTTGCTATTATGGAAGATGGTTTTTCAATGGTAAGCCAGATTAATTATACAGAACATAAAGAAAATCATTCTGCTCAAAAGGTCAATGCAGGAGTTTCAACATCCGATACTATTTTAAGTAAACTATTAAGAATTAACATTTCTGGCGAATTAAGACACGATGGAAACAAGGGTGAAAAAGAAAGTGTTGTTAAAGAAAAAGTGCATACAAATGTTTCTCTTTTGTCCAAGTTCCGTGGATTTTTGTTAGAACATAAAATGTTGAATTCAGATTTCAATTTTTCTAAAATGGAAGTAGGTGATTTTATTGAAGTTGAAGGAGAATTACAAAAAAATCCACTAATAAATTATATGGACATTTTTATTGACCTTTTTCGTATGGTTGAAATTTTTACTGAAAAACCACAGCTAGGTAATAAAAAACAGACAAATAATCAAAAGCAAAAAGAAAATGAAACTATCAAACAAATTGAGTCATTTGCTAATGAGTTAAAACATAGTGGTACCATTGACTTTATTTTGTCTGATTCCAAAGGAACGACAGTGCTATCTGTACAAGAACAATATCTTGCAAATGACAATATATCGGAAATTATTGGTGGTCATTTTAAAGTTCTTGGTAAAGTAATATCCATATGTGAAAAAGATACGGAAAACATTAATCTTCTTAGAAAAACTTCATTATCTATTCTATCAGAAGAATTATTAAATGAGATGTTTTCAGGATTTAAAACAACGGATATGCAACAATTCAATTTGCCTGAGTTGAAGACAAAAATAACTGGTCCTGCTGTTATTGTAATTCCTATTGCAATTTATGTTTAAATAAAGAAGAATACTAATAGTAAAACGAGTATTTCTAACAGGTAAATTTTTCAAATATATGGATTGCTAAATCCCAGTTTATAGGATTAACAATCTACTTGAATAGACGGAAAACTTATTAGCTGTAAGTATTGATATGACCATATGATTAACAGGTGGATCTCGCGTCATAATTACGACAACGGCAGATAGTAACGATGAACACTGGGTTTAAGGACTAAAATTATAGAAAAATTATTAATAGGGAGGAAGACAAAATGAAATTTACACCAGAAAACAAAACAATTAAAACAATGTTTCGTTCATATCCTATGATGAGTATTCCGAATTTTCAACGAGAATATAGCTGGGATAAGTATTACTATAACACTTTTTTTATAGATATACTTGAAGGAATAAAACAGGAAGATAAAAAGCTAATTAACACAGATTACTTTATAGGCACTATGGTTTTCTCAGGATCTGAAAAAAAAGATGAAAGTATAGAAGTTATTGATGGTCAACAAAGACTCACAGTTATTACTATATTGTTATCAGTTCTAACCAGTAAATTCAAAAATATAAAAGAAGAAGATTTAGCAGAAGCAACATTTGAATATATTAAAACAAAAGATGATTATGGAAGGCCTATTCCTAAGTTAAAAAGTATTACCTCATATCCATATTTTGAAGCATATGTTCAGTCAATTGAAAAAATGGATGTTGAACCTGCAACCGAAGAAGAAATTAACATAAAACAAACCTATAATTATTTTGAGTCAGAGTTGGAGGAGATGAAGTTAAAAGGGAAATATGATTTCAATGAAAATACTCCTTATAAAGATTTGTTGATAGCAATTAGAGATCAGATTCTTCAGATGAATGTTATATCTATTTTAACGGAAGAAAAAGATTCGGCTTATGAGATATTTGAAATATTGAATGCAAAGGGGAAAAACCTTGCGAGTATTGATTTAATTAAAAATACTATATATTCTAAATTTCATGCTGACGATAATGCAAAAGATAAGATTATAGAAAATAAATGGGAGGGAATTAAAACTACATTGAGAAGTAGAAATCCCAATATTGGATTTGCTACATTTTATAGGCATTATTGGATTTCAAAATATCAAAAGACAACTAATTCAAAGCTATATGATTCTTTTAAAAAACATATTAAATCTAATAAAAAATCATATGAGAAATTTGTTAAAGATTTAAGTACTATGGCAGAGACGTATATGAAAATAGTAAGTCCTAATATAGATGATTATAATAACAGAAAAGAATATAATTGGTTAATCCAAAGTTTAAAAGCTATAGAGAAAACATTTGGCGTTACACAAGCAAGAATAGCACTATTAGCATTATTTAAACTTAAATCAAATAACGAAATATCATCAAAAGCTTTCAAGGATGCGGTTAATTACATTGAAAACTTTATTTTCGCATATACAGGAGTATTAAAAAATCAAGCAAATATTTATGAGTCAAGATTTTCTAAGCTGGCAATAAAATTGCGAGAAAGCAAAGATAAAAGTGATACAAATAATATTTTAAAGGAATACTTATATCAAGCGTTTGAGGACAGATATCCCCAAAAAGAAGAGTTTCTTTCAGGTTTTGTCCGTTTAAGGTTTTCTAAAGAAGAGTCTCCAACTAATACAATAACCAAATATGTACTGAATAAAATTTCATCAAAATTAAATAATAGCGAAGTTTATAGTATAGATTCATCTATAGAACACATAATTAACGAAGATATATCAAACGATAACACATTATTCATTGGAAATTTAATATGTTTAGAAATTGATTTAAATAATGAAGCTAGTGATCTAGCTTATGAAGAAAAATTAGAAGTATATAAAAAATCAAAATATGATCAAGTTCTGAATTTTTGTAATAAATATCCAAATTTTAATGAAAATGATATAGAGGAAAGATCCAAAATATTGGGAGAATATTATTATGACAATATATTAAATGAAAGTAAATAGTGAGAGTAACTAGATCTTTTATTATTTATTAGTTGGATTTCGTGTCATGATAATGACAGTGGCAAATAGTCAACTAAATACAAGGGATTTATAGCTTCTTCCAATGTTTAAAATCAAAATAAGGAATAATAAATTGAAGTTGAGAGGAGTTTTTTGTGTTAATAAATAAATTTATTAGTTGCCGAACATGTAATGAAAAAATAAACATACGAATTCAAGTAGAAGATAATAGAATCCCTTTTATCGTTAATTGTCCTAAATGTTCAACGGAAATTTCTGTGGAAATAGATTTGTCTAAAAATGGAGAACTTAAACTAAAGAATGCGTCAGAATTTCAAGATATCCCAGACTTCCCATTGTGGTGTGTGGAGTTATCAGCAGGGTTACCTGTAAGGAAAATGTACCTAAGAGATTCAATTATTCCAGATCATGGATTTAGTCCTTTTTTGACCACTTTACAACAATTTGGAGAAGATGGATTTGAGATTTTTACAACTGTGATGGGTCAAATTACAGTATTGAATGAAAGAACTCAAAAGGGTTTGTTTGAAGATTTTTTGCGTATTAATAATCTTTTGAGGAATAGTAATGAGAAGTTTTTTTTAGAGAAGCTCAAAAATTGCTTCATTATATTTCGAAGTATACTCCAATTGCAAAGGTGAATAATCTATTGGATGGAGTTATGGTTCTTTATCAAAATTTTATTTCGTCAGGAATTACAGCTTTACTAGAAGATAAAGCTGTAAAAAATCATATAGAGATATCTAAAAGAATCAATGTTTCTTTAAATAAAAAACAACTTTTAGAATATTGTTCCAGATATGAAAAAACTATAAATCAACTTGAAAATCGATCATATTCATTAGTAAGAGATTTTTCTGAAGTATTTCCTCGGTTGTCTCCTGTAGTTCTATTAGTAAAAGTAAATAAGTATGATGAGATAGATCAAGAAAAATATGGGATATCTACCGCTATTTATTGTGATTTAAAACAACTTTACGCTAGCAGTTAAGAGTGGCTATTGGATGCTTTAGATGTTGTTATTGCACTAAATAATATTTCCGAAAGGCAAGAGTATTCTAAGTGTTAAAAAACAAAGACTTCAACAATGATTTACAAATGGTTAATAGTAAGTATCAAAAAATAGATATGTTTATATCTGGTGATGAAACTTTTAGCAAACCATTAACTAATATAAATAATAAAGTTAGAAATGCAATTCAACATTACAACGATGAAATAGATTATGTTAATCAAAAAATTTCTTTTTATGATAAATATAAAGGTAAAATAAGAGTTGAAGAAGAGTTGAAGAAATATATCTCATGGATTTTGCAAAGCTGTGCATAGAAAATTTTGCTTGGATTATTTACATCATGGAATTAATATATAACCTGCAAAAATTTGAACTTATATTGGCTAAAGGCCTTGAACCATCGGTACGATTTGCAAGGATTACGAGAAAAGTTGGGGGCAATGAGCCTTGTCCTTGTGGTAGCGGTAAAAAATATAAACGGTGTTGTGGAGCGAATATCTAATAAGTGATTATGTTGATTTGACTTGTGGTTCGGGCACCACTGGTCACGTTGTAATGCAACTTAATAAAGAAGATGGAGGTAATAGAAAATATATTCTTTGTACAAACAATGAAAACAATATTTGTGAAGAAGTTACTTATCAAAGACTTAAGAATATTCAAGGAGAACTACCACATAATTTGAAATATTATAAAACGGACTTTATCACTAAATTTTCTAATGATGAAGAAAGCATATCCGATAAGATGATGGAGCATATTAGAGAGTTGATTGAGCTAGAATATGCCATAGAGCTTGATGGTAAAAAACATATTATCCTTGACGATGAAGATGAATTAGATGAGAGTATATTCAAAATTGAAAATGATGGGAAATTATTTGTGCGTTCGGGCATATTCCTATCACGGAGTAATCAAAGGATACTTGAAGAAAAGGGAGTCAGTATCATTGAAATTCCGGAATACTATTTCAGAGAAGAACTAAGGGAGGTTGGCGAGCTATGATAGATATTAAACTTAAAAATTTTCAAGAAGATGCCGTCGACTTCTTATTCAGTAAAACAACTGACAGTAATTCCAAACCTAAGATTGTAATGCAAAGTCCGACAGGCTCCGGCAAGACGATTATTTTGGTAGCCTATATTGAAAAATATTTTGATTTCCATAGAGATAGTGTAGTTTGTTGGTTTTGTCCGGGAAAGGGAGAACTTGAAGAGCAATCGAAAGAAAAAATGGAACGCTTTGCTCCAACTTTAAAGACTGGCAATGTTTTTGATATTTTAAATACCGGTTTTGAAAGTGCGACTACCTATTTCATTAACTGGGAGACGATTACAAAAAAAGATAATACGGCAATAAGAGATAGCGAAAGGAAAAATCTGTTTGAACGAATTAGTGAAGCACATAATCGAAATTTAAACTTCATTGTCATCATTGATGAAGAACATCAGAATAATACTTCAAAGGCAGATGATATTATCTCGAGCATTAATGCAAAATATGAAATTCGTGTATCGGCAACACCGAATAAAAGAGTGGTTGGGGAATTTTATGAAATCCCTGAGATTGATGTAATAAACGAAGGACTTATTACAAGATTTATGTATATCAATGATGGGCTTAATACCGTTGAAGTAGAAAATACATTACATGAGACAGATATTCTGCTAGAGAAGGCTGATGAAGTCAGAAAGCAAATTGCTCAGGCTTATATTGATGAAAAAGAAGATATTAGACCGCTTGTGTTAGTTCAATTTCCTAACTTGAATGATGACCTAATAGAACACGTGGAAGAAAAACTGAATGCAATGGGATATTCCTATGAAAACAAGCTTCTTGCAAGCTGGTTTTCGGTGGAAAATAAAGAAGACAAAGATAGAAAATCTAAGAAATTAGGGAAAATAAATATTGGAACAACGGATGAGGATAACATTACTAAATCAAATGCTACACCTGTATTTTTATTGTTCAAACAAGCTCTTGCGACAGGTTGGGACTGCCCACGTGCAAAGATACTCGTTAAGCTTCGTGAAAATATGAGTGAAACCTTTGAAATACAGACACTTGGCAGACTTAGAAGAATGCCGAGAGCAAAGCACTACGGCAGAGAGATTTTGGATTGTTCCTATCTCTATACTTTTGATGAAAAATACAAACTCGAAGTTATTAAAGCCGGCAATGGCTTTGAAACGCAGAGAGTATTTTTAAAGGAAGAGCCGAAGAGGATAAAACTTGTTAAAGAAATAAGGAATCTTGATGGCAGCTATATTGATGAGCAAGCTATTAGAAATAGGGTGTATGAATTTTTTAAAGATAAATATCATCTTTCAAATACTAAGGCTGACAATATCAAACTACTGGAAAACAACGGCTTTATATTCGGAACAAAACTTTCAAGACAATATTTAACCGGTAAATATACAACTTTAAAGGAAGTGAGAGAAGAAGTTGCTAATTATAATGCTATGGCAATTGAAATAAATACTCATACCCATGGTATTGAACTTCAACATAATATTGATGCAATCAAGAAACATGTGGGGCTTGCATATAACAAAACCAGTCAGATTTTGAAAACATTGTTTTTAAAAGGATTTGGAAATAATAAGTATAAGCTTTTGAATCTGACTTTGAGAGAGTATTATGCCTTTATTATCAATAATGCAGAATTTCTAAAGCGAGATTTTATTGAGTTTTCCGGACAAAGACAGGATCAACTCATGTTTCTTGAAAATAAGACGGAAGAATTTAAAATTCCACTTGGAGAACATTATCGGTATGTTCCTTTTGAACGATATGTAAAAGAGCTGGAAAGCAATGTGTATAAAGGGTACAACATTTCTATGATTACGGATGATTTTCGTTCTACGTCAGAAAGACCGTTTGAGAAGTATTGTGAGAAGAACGAAAATGTGGAATATGTTTATAAAAACGGCGACAGTGGACAGCAATATTTATCAATTGTTTACGGAACGAATTTTGATAAACAAAGACTATTCTATCCGGACTATATTGTACAGCTTCAAGATGAAACAATTTGGCTTATTGAAACAAAAGGTGGGGAAAGACAAGGGCAAAGTAAAAACATTGATGTTCAGGTAGAAAATAAATTTGAGGCATTTAAGCAGTTTGCGAATAAGCACGGCTATAAATTTGGTTTTGTGAGAGATAGAAATGATGAGTTGTATCTAAATAACATGGAGTATGTGAGTGGTATGAATGATAGTAGTTGGGTGTTGCTTGAGGAGGTATTTTAAATGACTAAAATCAATAGAGGGTCGGAATGGAGAAAATGGGATCTACATATTCATTCCCCGTATACAGTTATAGATGGTAATGGTTCATACAAAGATGTAACGGATGATGATTTTATAAAAAAATTATGTGAAGAAAAAATATCCGTTGTTGGATTAACTAATTATTTTAAGTTTAGTGAAGAAGATTATAAATTAGCAAATAAATTAAGAGATAATGGCATATCAACATTTATGAATTTGGAGTTTAGGCTGACCAATATTAATGATGATGAGAGGTTATCAGATTACCATGTAATTTTTAGTGATAAATTGTCAAAAACAGAAATAGATAATTTTTTATCCAATTTGGATATAACCGTTGGCAGTTGTAAGAAAAAAATAAATTCATTAACAGATAAAGAAATAAAGACAAATGCTGCGATTAGTTTTGAAGAATTGCTTAGGACTTTGCAAAATGAAAGTTTACATCTTAATGGTAAGTACTTAACAGCTTTTTTAAGCAGAGGCCATGGAAATAGTGTTTGCGGAAGGGGAAGAGGATATACTGTTTATGAGGAAATTGTACGTAAGTCGGATTTAATAGTGCATTCTACTGACTTTAAAGAAACACTTGAAAATGATCGACTGTATTGGTTAGGAAAAACACCACACAAAAATAAATATATAAAACCTTTATTACAATCTAGTGATGCCCACTGTTTAGAAGACATTGGGGTTAAAGTAAGGCCAGTGGAAGAAAAAAATAAAGATAAATATGGAGTCTATGAGAAAGATGGTAATTATTTTATCAAAGTCCCGACATTTACATGGATAAAATCTGCTCCAACTTTTGAAGGACTGAAGCAAATAATATACGAACCTGAAGAAAGAATAGTGTATGGTACATCTAATCCGGATAATAAATCAGATTATATGGTACTTGATTATATTGAATACTATAATGCTGAACGAACATACTTTAATAGAGGTTTGAATGCAATTATAGGAGGTAGAAGCACTGGAAAATCAACTCTTCTAAATTCAATTGCTAAATATCAAAAAAGTAAAAACTTTAATCAAGATAATCACTATACACTAGAGGATGGCAATTATAGGATAGTATGGGGAGATGGAAATTCAGATGTTGAAAGACCGGTAGAATTTATACCACAAGAATTTATGATTGATATTTCAAAAGATAAAACATTGCTCAATAAACTTCTTGGAGAGATAATAGCTAAGAAAAATATGGATACAGAGGAGCGTGCATATAAGGAGATAATTGAAAGCATTAATAGAGATATAACTGCGTTATTAAATGAATATTTTGTTCAATTATCTAATAAAAAGTCATTAATAAAACCAGAGGGAGATAGAGAAGCCGCAAATACTTTGATTGCGACAATTTGTAAAAAAATAGAAAGAATAAGATTAGAAAATCAATTTAGTGAAGACGATAATAATAATTACGAAAAATCTTGTAAGTTAAGAAACTCATTACTTGAAGAGATTGAATCACTAAAAAATGAAGAGAAACGATTGAAAGCTATTAAAGATTTTGATTTCTCAGTGAATATTGAATTATCTGATTTAAGTCTCGTTAATCGGTCTTTAATTATAGAGGAGTTAAATCGTATTAAAGAGGACTCGACTCAAAGATGGATAGCATTAGTTAACCGAATAATGTGTGAGGTTAAAGAGCTGATAGATGTAAAGAGTAAAGAAATAGAAAATATAGAGAAATCTTCTATTTACAGTAGAGGCAAAGGGTTAGAAGCAAAGAATGAAGAGCTGAAACAATTAGAATTTCAACTGGAAATACACAAAAAAGTTGTCAAGGGACTTGATGATTATACTAATGAATGTTCGAAAATAGAGAAAATTCTAGGTGAGAAATATGAGACTATTTTGGATAAATTTGCTGAGTATTTCAAAGCGATTCAGCGATTTAGCAAAGATTTTAAGATTGAAGAGAAAGATCTTAAAATAGAAATAAAAGTATCGACAATTACTTTTGAAGATAAAATTAAATATTTGAATGCAAGGAATAGTAATAACAATGCCTTTATTAACAAATTCGATAGTAGTGTTAAAGCCTTCGCGGAAGATTCTTTTAGGCACATTATAAAAGATTGGCTAATAGATGGAAAGCTTTCGTTTAATAAAAACAAAAGTGTTGAGGACTTGTTTAAGGATATATTTACAACCAATTGGTATAGCTATGACTATACGATTACTTATCAAAATGATGAATTTCAGGATATGTCACAAGGTAAAAAGTCTTTTGTTATCTTGAAGCTATTACTTGAATTTAGCGATGATAAGAAACCAGTAATAATTGATCAACCTGAAGACAGTTTAGACAATAGGGCAATTTATCATGAATTAAGAAAGTACCTTTTGGATACTAAAAAAAATAGACAGATAATTGTTGTAACACATAATCCCAATGTTGTAGTTGGTGCTGATGCTGAGAACATCATTGTTGCACACCAACAAAGCAACATGGAGAAGAACAAAAATGGAAAAAAATTTCAGTATATCAATGGTTCTTTAGAAGATACAAGTATACATGATGAGTCATGCCAATTTATATTAGAATCCCAAGGGATAAGAGAACATATATTTGATGTGCTAGAAGGTGGGAAGGAAGCTTTTGAGAAACGTGAGCAAAAGTATAATTATACAAACTACAAATCTTAGTTATGGAAGTTCGATTGGAATTGGGACGGATAAAAAATTCAAAAACGAGCTTAAGTTAAATGAATTTCCCCGCATGTAATAAATGAGAAGCCTTTATTTTTAATAGTCCTGTATGTAATGAGCAGTAGAAAAAGAAAAATAGGAGTGACAACAAACAAATATGCTTCTGCTGGTATACTCCTGAATGATACCGTTTTGATACTACAAGCAAGAAAAAGCAGGTCTGAAAGGTAGTTGTAGAAATAATAGGTAAATTTATAATATTTATAAGGAGGGAGATCGTAAATGAGTTACACAATTTCGTTGTTCTCTGTTAAAACAAAACAGAAAGAACAGCAGTCAGCACAACCCGATTTCTTTGAAAAGGAGGCGAATCTGGAAAAATTCACACCGGAGCAGCAGTCAGCATTGGAAAACCGTTTGTTGAAATATCAGTATAAACTGGTAGGGAATAACAGCGATGGGAAAAGATTTGAACATGCTGATTTTGGAGAAGCGTTCCTGACAGACAGTGCATTATATTTTTCAACTTCGAATGACTTTGATTGTATTTTTGAAGTGGGACTGACAGCATCTGAATTTACGGATACCGGTGAGTTTGCAAAATATGATGGGCAGGCAGGAGGATGGGAAGAGATATAGGGCTGCTCTATGTTGAGGGGGGGCGGTATGTTTGTTCACCCCTCATAAAATTTGACGATAAGCACAAAGAAAACAGGAAATAAATCACAGTATGTGGAAGGAAGTGAAAAATGGGGATAATAGCAAATTATAAATATTTAAGTGATAAAAACTTAAAGGAGCTTAAGGCTTTCTATTCAGAAGAAAATGAAACTTTTGAGGAGGCAAAAGAGCGAAATGAGGATGTAGAAATACTGCTTGATTTAGATAAAATGTGGGATGCACTTCATTTCGTGCTTACAGGAGTAAGCAGCAGTAAGCCTATAAAAAATAACCCTTTTAGTGAAGCGGTTGTAGGTGTGTCTTCTATTGAAGGTGTGGAAGAGTTTATATCTTATACAGAAAAGTCGAGGGTTAAAGATATAGTTTTTGCTCTTGATCATTTTGATATAGAAAAAGCTATGGAAAATTTCAGTATGAAAGAATGCAGAAAAGCAAATATATATCCGGACATTTGGAATTATGAAGAAGAAACGGATGAAATAAAAGAAGAACTAATGGATTACTTTCAAAATCTGAAAGACTTCTACAAGAAAATATTAGAAGTGAATGGTAATGTAATGGTCACTATTTGCTGAAGGAGTATAGATAAATCCCGGTTTATCGGGTGAATTGGATAAATCATATAGATATATCTCTGAAAATATTACAGGGTTTTTAATTCTGCTGAGCATGAAGCAGATGAATTGTTTTCATAGGACTGCTAAGAAATGTATTTGAATGGGCTTTATATTAAATGACAGAGGGGGGATATGATGTTTGTAGATCGAATTGATGGGGTTGACTCCAAAGAAGTGAAAAGAGTTTTTAAAGAATTAATCACTGCCTACATGAACCCTGCATATGGGTCTATGTCTAAAAGGGATTTCGATATATTGCTTTTTATGAAGCTGCAAGATTTAAAGATTATAGAGAAAGATCCTGATTTATATGACATTGTATCCAATTTGAAAGTGACCAGAGCAAAGGCAAGAAATTTGTTATATGAAGCGAAAATGCGTAACTCATCAGAAGAAATGCTGAATAAAGAATTAAGGGAGTTACTGTCTACCCCTATTTTCTTTAAGGAAAATGATAAAATTGCAATTGAAATTAGTAATCCATTATTATCAGATCATTTGAGGTGGAAACTTAAAAGATTGGGATATATTACGGATGGTTCCTTTTCCGCTGAATTGATTAAATTATCAGAGGAAGCTTATATCACAATATTTGAAGATATGATTCCGAATGAATCACGAAAGAAAATAACGGAAGCATTAGTTAAATGTGGTGCAAGAGAAGAATTGGGATTTAAGGGAATACTCTCTTCCATTCTTAAAAAATTAAGTGGGAGAATAGTGGGGAGAGCCGGAGACGAGTTAGTTGATGGGATTTTTAAATATTTAGATCCTTTAATCAGTGAAAAACTAAAAGAAATATCTAGTGTTTATAAGAATTTTTTTGTAGAACCACAAGAATAAGTATTAGATTATGCGACTGTTTTTATAAACGTTTTCTTCCCCAACGACTTATAAGTCAAATTATATAATGGGCAGCAGGTTTTATATGAAGAGTGGGAATAACGGTAACCAATGTGTTTCTGTAAAAAAAACGGTTGAAAATACAGTATTTTAGAGATTTTACAGAACAAAAACTCCTGTCATATAAATTGTTTGGAAGGTATTCCATCATCTTGCAGAGATGTTTTTGTAGAAAATAGTGATTGATAACTTTTTGGAGAAGAGAGAATGTCAAGCTGGAGCGGTATAAGAAAAAAGCTGGAAACAGAATATTTAGCCCCAAGTCTGCGGGGGCATATTCAGTATTATGCGACATCATATAGCAGAAGTCCCGATCATGAGGGACGGGCGGCAATAAGGTATGATGGAAAAGAAATTATCAAAGGATGTTATTACAATAATTGGATAAAAGCAGATTTATTTCCCAAAGATGAAAAATATGAAAAACGCATGAAAAAGGAATTTGCCTTTATGGATGATACAGCCTTACGGTTGGGCATATTTGATCAGCGCTGTTTTTATGATGCCTTTGCAGAATTTGATCAGCAAAGTATCGAAATGAGTTTGAAGAGTGAAAATTTAATCGTACGGATATTTGCTGTGTTAGATAGGCGGGTTGGTAAAAGAAGGTTAGCTTTAATGAAAGAAACGATAGCAGAAGAACCGGATACATTCCGGGAATTTTATGCCATTCGTATGAAGGCGGAAGGTCTGATATAATCCGGTTTGCACAGATAATAGATAATTGAATATTATATAAAACAAAGCACATAGCTTTAAGATTGCAAAACCTTTCAGCTATGTGCTTATTTTATATGTGCTCAGGTTTTAGATCGTTCAGAAAGCTTTCACTCTTGCGGGGAGGATTTTGTGGATAGGAAGCCTCCGAAAACCGGACTTGATCAAGCCCGTCAGATTGCGGAACGTTTATTGATATTGACGGCAATAAGATGGATACGATAAAGTGAAATAGGAAGTTGTCATTCAGAATTTCTAAAAGTTTATGAGGGCAAGATGCTTAGTCGGAATGTACAAAAGTATATTAAAGATCATTCTTTCTGTTATATGAATTTATAGTATGCATGGATAAGATATTGTGAAAAAGTTCACAGATGAGGATGAAATGATGTTTTGGAGGGCATATGTACAAGCTGGAAACTGAAAATTTTTCATTAGAATTGCTGCCTGGAATTCATCAGGATAATTTTCCGTACCCCAAGGCGAATAGTCTTCGGGTTAAAGTGTCAAGCTTAGGTTTTTCTGCGGATTCTATTATGGACATTGATGACATTGCTTTATCTGATTTCGCGGTGAATTTGAATGAGCTTTATGAAACTCTGAGCGGATCAGCAAGACTGGAAGAACCATATGGTATGCACTGCTTTTTAGAATTTACGGCTGTGACAGGCGGACATATTTGCATTAAAGGCCGGATTCATAATAAAAAGGGGATTGGATACGGACATGAACTGACATTTGAAAATGAAGTGGATCAGACCTATCTTAGAGGTTTTGCAAAAGCATTGTTTGCCGATTATGGTAAATATGCTGAGTGATCAAATGGTATGGAAAGCAGAAGTATGAATAAACAGGAGATGGCAGAAGATAATTAATATATTTCAAAATTATGGAGCATAGGATAAAAACGTCTGACAGATTATGGAACTGTTTTACTTCATTTTGACAAGCGGGGTGGATATAATCATCTAAATTCTTTATCCGAAATGGATTGCCGGATTTCAGAGCGGTGGGAGCATGAAAGCTCATCAGTAAAATGGTAGTAGGGAAAATACAAATGAGAAGATATGCATACTTAAAAGAACCGATAAAAACAAACAAAAAAGATTACATATATAAAATCATGCTGTATCAGACGAAAAAAGATGGAGTATATCTGTTTATGTATTGCCAAAAGGATGCCGTTCAATGTTCATTTGACTATTGGTATAAAACGGTTGAAGATGTCTATGAGGATTGGAATGATCTTGTGAATGAAAAAGGCTGGATTCTTATAGATGATCCGCTGCCTTATTGCCAGCACGATGCTTTTTTACCGATAAGAGTAAAAGGGCGTGATATTGGTGAACCCCAGTGGGGAAAATTGGAAATTCTTGAAAATGGCAAATGGAAAGAATACATTCCTGATGAGTGGCGTCCGTAATTATTTATAATCTGAAAATCAAAATAAGGTGTAAGTTTATGGAATGTATGATTTTAAATTATGGATGAGGGATTGCTGCTGCAATATAGTAATGTATCTAAATATAATTAGACGGGTACTTTTGTGTAAACAGAGGAAAACATATTTATACACAAAGTGAGAACTGCAGATTTGGATTTGGGAACTGATATAAAAGCTGCCTGCTTCGATTTTGCTGACTAATTGAGGCTTTCTCTGGTTCAATTGACACGTTAAAGGGCTCATGCTACTATAATTATATAAGAAATTTTATATGATTAAATTAGGTATCTTTAGATTTAATAGAGAATTTGGTTAAGCCAAAGCGGTCACGCCACTGTAACAGTGAGGGACTTTGCAAAAGGACGCACAGCGTTCTTGGTCACTGAGAGATTTTCTTGGGAAGACGCAAAGAAACGATGAACTGAAGCCAGGAGAACTGCCTAATTGATAATCGCCAATTGACCTGCGAGTGACGGGGACGGGGATTTTGTATACATGGGTACCATGCTATACTTAAGCTTATCAGGCGCGGTGTCTTTCTGTGAACGAGATTACAGTCCGTTTCCTCTATGTGGGGGGACGGGCTTTTTGTGTGGAATAACAGTGCAAGATCGACTTCATTGTGAATGCACCGCTGCCGATGAAATAGAGTGCAGATAATTATGTATGAGCAGGATGAGCAGAAGCTGAATTCGAAGGTAGAAAACATTTGGGAGGTGATTGCAGGAGCAGAAGATGATATGTATCTGATTCCATTCAAATTGATTCAGACATGGTTTAGGCATCTAAGGAATGAGGTGTTTTATGTTTCAGACAAATTTTATATTTCAGACAAAGAAGTATATGCTTTCCGCTGCTACGATTTTTCTTCTGCTGGTCAGCATGATTCTCACCGCCTGCGGAGGCG